>Ga0118677_10002193_pt1 | contig 39748 bp, 32 predicted proteins | sample AliMusrvi5mmetaG_FD_86154 | JGI IMG/M metagenome (GOLD analysis project Ga0118677, IMG submission 86154) | reverse complement strand
GTGGCAGGCCTCGCGCTCGCGGGCCTGACCGCAGCGCTGGCCTTCGCCCTGAAACTGACCCTGCGGACGCAGACTGTGCGCGCGGGGCTCACCTGGGATTGCGGCTATGCCCGTCCGACCGGACGCATGCAGTACACGGGCTCTTCGCTCGGCGATTCGCTCGTCAACCTGACCTCGTTCCTGCTGTGGCCGAAGAACTGCCGGACCGCACTGCGCGGCCACTTCCCTCGCTCCTCCGCATTCAAGAGCCTCGTCCCTGACACGGTGCTCGACCGGCTGGTGACGCCGCTGTTCCGTTTGACCGGACGCTATCTGCCGCGGCTGCGCGTTTTGCAGCAAGGCCAGACGCATGTGTACGTGCTTTACATCCTGATCGTGATGATCGTGCTGCTCGTCTGGGGCAACATGGGGAGTAACTAAGAATGATCGACACCATCATCCATATTGCGGTGCTATTGCTTCTGCCGCCGCTCTTGCTGGGCGTGATTACCAAAACGAAAGCGTGGTTCGGCGGCCGCGTCGGGGCTCCTTTGCTTCAGCCCTACTACGACCTCGCCAAACTGATGCGCCGCGGCTTGGTGCTGAGCACAACCACGACGTGGGTCTTCCAAGCCGGGCCTATCGTCACGCTGGCGACGGTGCTCTTGGCCGGACTTCTGATCCCGATCGGCGGATTCAACGCGCCGATCGCATTCACGGGCGACCTGATCCTCTTCGCCTACCTCTTCGGCCTGGCGCGGTTCTTCACGACCTCGGCGGCGCTGGACACCGGCTCGGCCTTCGAAGGCATGGGGTCGGCGCGCGAAGTGACCTTCGCCTGCCTCTCCGAACCGGCGCTCTTTTTCGCCCTCATGGTGCTGGCGAAAATATCGGGCTCTCTGACGCTGACCGCCATGCTGCACGGCCCCGCAAACACCCTCTTCACGGGGATCGACGCGCCGCTGGTCCTGATTTCGATCGGCCTTTTCATCGTGCTGCTCGCTGAGACCTGCCGCCTTCCTGTGGACGATCCGGCCACGCACTTGGAACTGACCATGATCCACGAAGCCATGGTGCTCGACCACAGCGGACCGCTCCTCAGCGTGATCCTCTATGCCGCGTCCGTCAAACTGCTGGTGCTGGGCACCGTACTGCTCCATGTGATCGCGCCGTACGCGTTCGGCAAGGCCTGGCTGGACTGGCCGCTTTACATCCTCGAAATCTTAGGGCTTGCGGCGATCATTGGCATCGTGGAATCCGTGATGGCACGCCTGCAGATGCGGCACGTGCCCTATCTGCTCGTCGGAGCTCTGCTTTTCTGCGGTTTCGGCTTCATCCTGCTGATAAGGTGATTTTTATGACCAACCTGCTCAACACCCTCCTCGTCATCGTTCTGATGCTCAACCTCTTCGCGCTCGGCACCAGCCGCATCGTCTCGGTCATCCGCACCGTGGCCGCACAGGGCGCGCTGCTGGGGCTCCTGCCGATTCTGCTGCACGAACACCTCTCGTACGTGACCGCCCTGACCGTCGTCCCCACGATCGCGCTGAAAGGCATCGTGATTCCTGGCATGATGATTCACGCGTTGCGCGACGTGAAAATCAAACGCGAGGTGGAGCCGCTGATCGGCCTTCAGCCCTCCGTTATCCTCGGCGCTCTAGGCACGGTCTTCGCGCTGTTGTTCGCGGACCAGCTCCCTTTGGCCGATCAGCATGCCGGCGCGCTGCTCGTCCCCACGGCCATCGCGACTGTCCTCGCGGGCTTCATCTTGCTGACCACCCGTTTCAAGGCGCTAACCCAAGTGGTGGGCTATCTCGTTTTGGAAAACGGCATTTTCATTTTCGGCATGCTGCTGGTCGAAGCCATGCCGCTCGTCGTCGAGATGGGCGTGCTGCTGGACTTGTTCGTCGGCATCTTCGTGATTTGCATCATCGTTAACCAGATCAACCAGGCGTTCTCATCGATGGACACGCGCCGGCTGGTTTCCCTGAAGGAGTAGTCCATGGCGTTCGCACTGATTTTCTTCCCGATCCTGATGGCCGCACTCGCTGCGGCCATCCCCTCCAACCACCAGCGTCCCTGGCTGCTGCCAGTGACCGGAACCGTGCATCTCGCGCTGACCGTGTTCACGCTGATGCATCCGGTCCTGACGGTCAGCGCGGCCTGGCTGGTTCTCGACCCGCTCGGCAAAATCGTTCTGCTGATGGTCAGCACGCTCTTCTTCTTCTGTTCGTTCTACGCGGTGGGCTATCTCCGCCATCGAGAGGAGCGCCCTAACCGCGTGTTCTGCGCCTGCCTCCTGGCCTTTCTGGGCATCATGAGCCTGGTCACGTGGGCGCACCACCTCGGCCTGATGTGGGTGGCGATCGAAGGCACCACCCTCGTGACCGCGCCGCTGATCTTCTTCAACCACACGCAGCGCAGTATCGAAGCCACATGGAAATACCTGCTCGTCGGTTCGGTCGGCATCGCCTTGGCCCTGCTGGGCACCTTTTTCCTCGCCTATGCTTCGCTGCACACGGGCCTCGAAGCCACCCTCAATCTCGAAAACATCCTTGAACACGCGCCGAAACTCTCTAAGCCTTGGCTCCATGCGGCATTCGTTCTGCTGCTGGTCGGCTACGGCACCAAGATGGGCCTGGCCCCGATGCACTCGTGGAAGCCCGACGCCTACGGCGAAGCCCCCGGCGTGGTCGGCGCCATGCTCGCGGGCGGCGTGACCAACTGCGCCTTCCTCGCGCTCCTGCGCACCTACCACATCTGCCTTGCGGCTGGCGAGGGCGCTTATGTTTCGCGGCTGCTGCTTTTCATGGGGTTGCTTTCCATGGCCGTGGCCAGTCTCTTCATGGTCGGTCAGCGCGACTTCAAGCGGATGCTCGCCTACTCCAGCGTCGAGCACATGGGCATCCTCGTGCTGGGCCTCGGCATCGGCGCGCCGGCGCTCTTCGGCACGCTGCTGCACGTCATCACCAACGGTCTGGCCAAAGGCGTGCTCTTCCTTTCTGCTGGCAACATTAACCGCGCCTACGGCAGCAAGAACACCGAGCAGGTGAGCGGGGCGATGCGCCGGCTGCCGCTCTCCGGCACGCTTTTTCTCGCCGGCTTCCTGGCCATCACGGGATCGCCGCCTTTCGGCCCGTTCATCAGCGAATTCTCCATCCTCAACGGCGCGTTCGACGCCGGGCGCTTCGTCACCGGCGGGCTCTACCTCTTCCTGCTGCTGGTGGTCTTCATCGGCATGGGCGCGACCGTACTCAGAGTCGTTCAGGGCCGCGCGTCGTTCGAGGCGCGTAACACGCCCTACCGCGACAGCTTCCTCACCGGCGCGCCGATCGTGGGTCTGATGTTGCTCGTCCTGCTCGTGGGCCTCTACATCCCTGCCCCGCTGAACACGCTTATCCGCGACGCGATTCTTTTCCTGGAGGGACAGCCATGAACGATTCCCTTCCCGAACTCGCCATGCTGACCAACGGCCAGTCGGTCAGGCTGTCGGAGATCCCGACGCTTCCGCTCGACGCCTTCGGCCAGGCGATCCTCGACGGCGTGGCCGCGCGCCAGCGCGTCAGCGCCCTCTTCGGCGCCGCCTCCCCTCTTCCCGGGGCGACCCGGCTTTATGCCGTGCTCGCGGACGACGAGCAGAACCTGCTCTTCGCGGCCTCCGCGGACGTCGAGGGCGGCGAGTTTCCTTCGCTCACGCCGCGCTGTCCGCAGGTGCATCTTTTCGAGCGCGAAATCGCCGAGCAGTTCGGCCTGCGCCCGACCGGCCACCCCTGGTTCAAGCCGGTGCGCTACTGCCGCTCGTGGGCCGGTCGCGACGCATGGAACCGTCCGACTGACCAGCCGATCCTTCCGGCAGTGGGCGACTTCTACCGCGTCGAAGGCGAACAGGTCCACGAAGTTGCGGTAGGCCCCGTGCATGCGGGCATCATCGAGCCCGGCCACTTCCGTTTCCAGTGTCACGGCGAACTCGTATTCCACCTCGAGATCGCGCTGGGCTACCAGCACCGCGGCGTGGAAGAAGCCTTGATCGGCGGCCCCACCTCGCGCACCATCCATTACGCCGAGACCCTCTCGGGCGACTCCACGGTCGCGCACACCACGACCTACTGCCAGGTGATCGAGTCGCTTGCAGGCTGTCAGGCGAGCGCCCGCGCTCAGGTCGTCCGAGGCATCGCCCTCGAGCTGGAGCGCCTGGCCAATCACATCGGCGACTTGGGCGCGCTGGCCGGCGACGTCGGCTTCCTGCCCACCGCCAGTTACTGCGGCCGCATCCGCGGCGACTTCCTCAACATGACCGCGCTGCTGTGCGGCAGCCGCTTCGGCCGCGGCCTGATCCGTCCCGGCGGACTCGGTTTTGATGTCGACCCCGAACGCATCTCCGAGCTCGGAAAGCGCCTCGAAGCTGGCGAGAAAGACGCCACCGTTGCCATCAATCTCCTCTGGAACACCCAGTCGGTCATGGCGCGGTTCGAAGACGCCGGACCGCTCCCACGCAACGTGGCGGCCGAGCTGGGCATCGTGGGCCCTGCGGCCCGCGCCTCGGGCTTGGAGCGCGACGTGCGGCGCGACCAGCCTTCGGGCATCTTCTGCTTCTCCCACATTCCCGTATCCTCCTGCGAGACCGGCGACGTTTTCGCCCGCGCCTACATGCGCTGGCTGGAGATCCAGCACTCGATCGATTTCATCCGAGACCAGCTCCGCGCCCTGCCCACGGGCGCTTCCCGCGCACCGGTCAAAGCGCTCGCACCCGAACGCCTCGTCGTCGCTCTCAACGAGGGCTGGCGAGGCGAGGTCTGCCACGTGGCCATCACCGACGCGCTGGGCCGCTTCGCCCGCTACAAGGTGGTGGACCCCTCGTTCCACAACTGGCCGGGACTCGCGTATGCGCTGCGCAACCAGGAGATCTCGGACTTTCCGATCTGCAACAAGAGCTTCAGCCTCTCCTACTGCGGACACGACTTATGATTAAAGTTATCCTTGCCCGACTGCAACAGAAGCACCGCACGATGAAGTACCCCGACGGCGCGCCGCCGGCGTTGCCGGACCGCTTCCGCGGCCGCCCGTTGATTGACCCCGCGAAGTGCCCCGAGGGGTGCCACGCCTGCTTCGAGGCGTGTCCCACCGGCGCACTCGACCCCGGAGACCCAGCCCGTATCGACTTGGGAAAATGCCTCTTCTGCACGGAATGCGCGGACGCCTGCCCTCACAAGTCCGTCACCCATTCAGACAACTACCAGCTCGCGGCCCGCAGCCGCAAAGACCTGCTCGTCCCGCGCGATCGCCAGGCCGTGGAAGTCGTTGGCGCCGCGCTCGACGCGAAACTCAAGAAGCTCCTCGGACGCTCGCTGAAACTCCGCCAAGTCAGCGCGGGTGGCTGTAACGCCTGCGAGGCCGACACGAATGTGCTGGGCACGGTCGGCTGGGACCTGGGCCGCTTCGGCATCCAGTTCGTCGCTTCGCCGCGCCACGCCGATGGGCTTCTGGTCACCGGTCCTGTGTCGCAGAACATGGCGCTCGCGCTTAAAAAGACCTACGACGCCGTGTCCGACCCGCGCATCGTCATCGCGGTCGGCGCGTGCGCGATCGCCGGCGGCCCCTACATCGGCCACGCGCAGGTCAACAACGGTGCCGACGCGCTCCTGCCGGTCGACCTCTACGTGCCCGGCTGCCCGCCCCACCCGCTCACCATCCTCGACGGCCTGCTCCGACTGATCGGCCGCATCGAGGACGGCACGCGCAAAACGTCGTAGACAGGGAAAACCCTCGGTGTTCAAGTGGTTCCGGAGGTGGCCTACTATGCTAAGCCCTGCCTGACACGCTGACACCTGTCGTCTCTGCGCACTTCATTTTCGCCGAGCCCGCACCACCGGCAGCCTGCGATCTCCGAGCGCGGATGGGTGTTTGCTCGGCATTTCCACACTTCATGAAGTGTGGAAATGTGTCCATGCTAGCATTCAACACGTTGGACCGCTGGCAGTGTGCAGACAGAATAAGCAGAATGGAAATCGGCAATCCTGTGTGACACGGGCAAACTCGCCGTTTTCGTGAAACATCGGAGCAGGGTGTTTAGACATTATCGCGATTCATGGCGCCACTTGATTGACCCTGGACAAGGCGTATTCAGCGGACCAATTGAACCACGGCAGATCAAGCTCAGCCTCAGGCGCGAGTGGAAAGAGAAGAGCACGAAGAGAGCCACTCAGACCCTGTGTGGCACGCTCCACAGCCTGTCAGATAACATCCCAAACGCTGCACTTGGAACTTGATACTCGGAACGTATTCTGGCTAACATGGAAACTGATTGTGAGCACGGCATTTCAGAACACGCCCCATTCGTCAATCGGAATGACCAAGCAGGACCAGGGGCGTTCGGGTTGAGGTGTCGGACCGGATCTGTTCACACAAAAGGGAGACGAGCCATGCAGTACAGGAAGATGCCGAAAAACGGCGACGCGCTGTCAGTTCTAGGTTTCGGGTGCATGCGACTGCCCCTCAAGGACGGCAAAATCGATGAGGCGCGGGCGATCCGCCAGATTCGCGGAGCCATCGACCAGGGGGTCAACTATCTGGACACGGCGTGGCCCTACCACGCGGGCGAGAGCGAACTGCTGCTTGGAAAGGCGCTGCGGGACGGGTATCGGAACAAGATCAAGCTGGCTACCAAGCTTCCGTCGTGGATGATCAAGAGCCGCGCGGACATGGACCGTTTCTTGGCGGCGCAATTGAAGAAATTGGAAACCGATCACATCGACTACTACCTGCTCCATTCACTCGACGGAGCGGCGTGGGATAATTTGGAGCGGCTCGGCGTCCTTGAATTTCTCGAACAGGCGAAGAAGGACGGGCGGATTGTCAACGCCGGCTTTTCCTTCCACGGATTGGCGGGCGATTTCAAGCGCATTGTCGATGCCTACCCCTGGGTCTTCTGCCAGATTCAGTACAACTATCTGGACCAGACGTATCAGGCCGGCACAGCGGGCCTTGAACACGCCGCCGCCAAAGGGCTGGGCGTCATCGTCATGGAGCCCCTGCGCGGCGGCAATCTGGGGCTGGCCAAACCGCCGGCTGCGGTCGAGGCGATCTGGAGCGAGGCCCGCATCCGGCGCACGCCGGTGGAATGGGCGCTGCGCTGGGTCTGGAACCGCCCCGAAGTCACCGTGCTTCTCTCCGGCATGAACGACGAAGCGCATATCCGTGAGAACCTCGCCCTTGCGGATACGGCTCACGCCAACGCCCTGACGCAGGAGGAACTGGATTTGGTGGAGCGGGCCAGCCGAACCTACCGGGAGCTGATGAAGGTCGGCTGCACCGGCTGCGGCTACTGCATGCCCTGCCCGGCCCACGTGACGATTCCGATCTGTTTCGAGGAATACAACCGGCTCCACATGTTCGGAGATGTCGAAGCCGGAAAGTTCCGGTATGCCCTCCGCATGAGCGGCGACCTGGTGGACGGGCGTCCGGGATATGCCTCCCAGTGCGTCAAATGCGGCGCCTGCCTCGAAAAATGCCCGCAGCAGATTCCGATCCCAGACTTTCTCGCCCAAGTCGCTGCGGAACTGGAAGACGCCGACTTGCCGAACCGGGTGGCCAAGGCCCGGACGATCTTCAAGGTCGAAGCCTGATCGCGATGCGCAAGGCACTGAGAAACACGCAAAAAACGCGAAAACGAGTGCCTTGGACGCGGCCAATCCGCCCGCTGGACAAAATTGAATTAGGTAATGGGCAGTCGATATGGGTGTTTTATTAGGTACTGACTCTATGACTCCCTTAGCCGACTAAGGCGGGCGACTAAGACAAGCCGATTAAGTGTGGGACTAAGTGTTTGGACTAAGTGAGGCGCGAAGCGACACTTCGTCATACACTTAATCGCCACTCTCCGTCGGTTATACTTAATCCAATCGCTTAATCGATGCCAGATGCTGCGGCAGACAAGGCGGATGCTGATCAAGCTGCTGCTGACAAAGCCGCCGCTGATAAGGCGGCTGCCGACAAGGCGATAGCCGATCTCACAGGCGAGCGGGACACACTGAAGACCGAGCGGGACACGCTCAAAACGGAACGCGATGCGCTCAAGGCCGAGGTGGATCGCTTGGAGAAACTGACAGGCAAGGCCGCCAAACCTCCTGCGGCCAGTGGCGGCGGAGACAAGAAACTCACCGATGACGAATGGCTGCCCGAGGAGTTGAAGAAGGGCAAGTGAACGCTTCCGCTCCGGACATCAACCCCACAAACAAGAAAGGCGGCTCACCGGCCACCTTTCTTTTATTTGTCCGTTTGTCCCGATACGACCCCGCTCCCCCCAAATAGTGAGATCCTTCGTCCTCGAATTCCTCAAGCTGAAATGCCCGTTTAGCCTGGAACACGTCAGTTACCAACAGACCGCTCTTCTCCAGTTTCTCAACAATGTTGCACCCTGGCTTCGCAATCAGACCGCGAGAGCCTTGAGTATTGAACAGGGCAAATGCTAATGCGATGAGTACAAGCATGAGCAAAGACATATAAATGCCTATCAGCCATCCAGGCGCATGTGGCGCAAGGGATGACAGAAGAACCACACCGCTCATCATTCCAATAAAGACAAACAATCCCGCAAACAATGCTTTCATGATTTTCCGATTCGCACCTTTTAATCTGCGACAGAATTAGCGCCCCCGGCTCAAGACCTCTAAAGACATGTCCCTTAGTTACCTCGGTTCCCAGAATCCGATTTTGGCGGTCTTCTTCATCGATTCATCCTTAGTTACCCCTTGTTGCTCGTTCCGGAAGAATCACTGTTCCATCAAACAACACAACAACGTCCTCTGGAAATTTCCGCTGATTTGAAGAGAACGTTATTTTGTAATACCACTTCGTATCTTCGGTTATTCTTTTGGGGTCAACGATACGACTCAACTCGACCATCATAAGCTTCTTTTCGCTACCGTCGAGGCTCTTTTTGGCATTCTTTACAGCATTGTCCAAGGACAAAGAAGGAAGACCTTCGCCATCCCACTTTGGCTGTTTGTTAATCGTACTGCGAAGAGCCTTGAAGTCAAACGCGTTCACGCCTTGATAGACAGTTGTGAGCGTTACTATTTCATCTGCAAATACCCTTGTACCCCAAAGACCCGAAGTAACAAGGATAAGCGCAACCATTCTGACTGTTCGCATTTCTTTCAATTTCTCCCTTTGTTGTTGGACTCAGTGCTCATTCTCGAACTCATCATCATGATCCCTGACTTTAGAGCTCTAAAGACCTGTCCCTTAGTTACCCTACTGCACATCACTGCACTACCGCTTTATCGAGCGCGGCGTGAGGCCGTTGTTGTCCGCCGCATCGGCATCGGCGCCCTTTGACACGAGGAAGTCGAAGACCGCCTCGTTCTTGTTATCCTTCGCCGCGTCGTGGAGCGGCGTCCAGCCCTTGTTGTTCTTCGCGTTGACGTCCGCCCCCGCAGCCACGAGGATTTTGCAGACCTCGACGTTCTCGTTCAGCCGCGCCGCAAGATGGAGCGGCGTATTGCCCGGCTTGTTCTTCGCGTTGATGTCCAGCCCGAGGGATACGGCGTATTTGACGACTTCGGGGTCTTTCTGTTGCGCCGCCAGATGAAGCAGCGTGTTGTTGCTCCAGCCTTCCTTCGCGTTGACATCCGCGCCCTGGGCGATCAGGAACTTGGCGATCTCAATGTTTCCGATTTGCCAGTGGAGCGGCGTTTGGCCTTGCTTGTTCCGCGCGTGGATATCCAACCCGAGGGACACGAGGTACTTGGCCATGTCGAGACTGTGAGCCTTATGGAGCAGCGTATTGCCTGCATCGTCCTTCCCCCGGATGTCCGCGCCAAGGGAGACGAAGTACCGGACCACATCCGGATCCGTCCCGTTGTAGCTCAACGCATTCAGGTAGGCGATGCCGCCGTGCTTGTCTTTCGCGCGGAAATCCGCCCCCTTGGAAACGAGCAGTTGGGCGACTTTGACGCTGCACACCTCAAAGAGCGGGGTCTGCCCGAAACAGTTGGTCGCGTTGATATCCGCGCCCCGCTCGATCAGGTAGGTGATGATCCCGATGTTGCCGGCATCTGTACCGTCATTCCTCCAGCCGTGACGCACCGCGTCATGGAGCGGGGTGTTCCCGTTGATGACACTGTGCGCATTGACATCCGCCCCTTGGGAAACCAGAAGTTTGACGGCCTCAATGTTCCAGTCGCTGTTGCGTTCCACCGCCTCGTGAAGGCGCGTGGTGCCCCGCCCGTGCCAACCGGGGATCGTCGCGTTGACATCCATCGTGACCCCTTTGGATATGAGGAACTCGCTGATCTTGACGCTTTTCCCGGATATTGCCGCCACATCGAGCGGGGTCCGCCCCTGATTGTCTTTCGCATGGATGTCTGCCCCTTGGGACACGAGGTATTGGGCGGTTCCGAGGTCCCACACCGTATGGAGCGGCGTCTGGCCGTCTTTGTCCTTCGCGCGGATGTCCGCCCCTAGCGAAAACAGATATTGGGCGACTTCGGCGCTCCCTGCCTGATGGAGCGGCGTCTGGCCCTTGTTGTCTTTCGCGTGAACGTCCAGCCCGAGTGAGACCAGGTATCGGGCGGCCTCGACGACCCCCACAAAATCGCCTACTTTGAAGGCTCTCAGTCCCGTCGCCGCATGGAGCAGAGTATGGCCCTCGGCATCTTTCGCATGAACGTCTGCCCCTTGGGACACGAGGTATTTCATGACCTCGACATTTGGATTATTCCCCGCCGCCAAATGGAGCGGGGTACAACCGTACTTGTCCTTCGCGTGGACGTCAGCCCCTTGGGACACGAGGTATTTGGTGACGTCGACGTCTTGATTTTCCATCGCCGCCAGATGAAGCGCGGGCCGGCCAAAGTAGCCTTCTTTCGCGTGGATGTCCGCCCCCAGGGAGATGAGCATTTTAACAGCGTCGACTCTCCCGTGCTTCACCAGTTCGTGAATCGGAACGTCGCCGTGCTCGTTTATTGCATGAACGTCCGCCCCTTGGGCCACGAGCAGTTTGATGACTTCCGCATCGCGCGCCGAATGGAGCGGGGTGTTGCCGTATTTATCTTTCGCGCTGACGTCTGCCCCTTGGGCGACAAAGAGTTTGGCGACTTCAATTTCGTTCGCCGCATGAAGCGGGGTTTTACCGGCTTTGTCTTTCGCTTTGACATCAGCCCCTTTAGCGACAAGGAGTTTGACGATTTCGGTGTTGTTGTAAAACGCCGCCAAATCGAGCGGGGCGTAACCGAATTTGTTGTCTCTCTCATTCACATCGGCTGTCAGGGAGACGAGGTATTTGATGACTTCACCGTTCGCCATCCTCCATATCGCAAGAAGGAGCGGGGAATAACCTTCATTGTTTTTCGCATGGACATCCGCCCCTTTGGAGACCAAGAATTTGGCGACCACGACGTCACGCACCGCATGGAGCGGGGCATCGCCATCCTCGTCCTTCGCGTTGACATCCGCCCCTTTGGAAACGAGATATTCAACCGTATTGAGGATAAGGGTCTGCTGAGTGTTTGTGCCCGTACCCTGCAGATAGTGTAAGAGCGCGGCGTTCCCGTGTTTCGCGATCAGCGCATCGGCCGCCGCCTGTTCTGCCGCGGTCAACGCAGGGACAGGCGCCGCTTGGTGTGCGGCCTCTTCCGCTCCGATCAAGGGGCTGAAAGCAAGGCAGCAGAGGCACGCAACGAGGAGGCGGGTCACGATTCGGCGAGAACGGTCAGATTTCGTCTTCACGATGAAATCCTTTCTTCGTCCATATCTTTCTTGCCAGGGTGGTATCGGGGTCGTGATCGTACTTTGTACATTGCCCATATCCAACGCCTTCCGGTAACACCGTTCGAAAACTATCACCGCTTCATCGTGTCGGCATCATAACAATTTCCTCTGTTCGGTTCAATCTGAACCGCCGTGCCGCCCCTTCCCGCTCCCATCCCCTTCTCCAACTAACGCACTAACGAACTCACGCAATAACGCACTTCCCCGCCCTCCAACTTCCCATAACCGCAGTAACTATTAAGGGGGCGCATGGGTTTCCCCGTTCGCTCAAACAAAGGAGAAGGTATGGACTCTACTACGATGAAAGGCACGGTCCAGGGGTATTTCGACCGGGCTTTCGATGAGATGACCGACAAGGAGCTTGAAACCCCGCTCGCCAACAGCGGCCTGGGTGTGAAAGCCAAGCTGGCCCCGAATTCGGGGACGTTCGTCCAGTTCCGCAAAAGACTCCAAGTTCACGGACCTCATCAAGGGGTTCGAGGACAAGAACAACCGCGTGTTCGGCGCGGGTGACATGATCGACTACGGCGGCGTGGTTTTTGTGCGTCAGGACGATGCCTACCGCTGCAACCTGCCCGACGTGGGCGGCGCGGTGCAGACCCGCTGCAACACGGGCAAGGTGCGCGTGGCGCATCTGTTCGGCGCGAACGCCTTCGGCTATCTGGATCTCGGCGAGGCGGGTTCCCCGACGCGCCGGACCCTGGCCCCGACGTTCAAATGCCAGGACATCACGATCACCGGCACCCTGCTGACCTGCGCGGTGCGCATGGGCTTCCAGGCGATGGTGATCGAGCGCAACTTCGGCCTCAACCTGGCCTACACCTCGGCGTTCGACGAGCAGCCGACCGACCTCCCCGACGAGGCCATGTAACCGAGTGTCGGGCTTCGACGGGTGGCACTGAAAAAACTGTCGGGAAACGCGCTTGACCCTAACCGCCGTCTGCGTCACGATGGTGAGGCAATGACAATTGTGCATTTATGAACAGGAATATCAGACAGCACAAGGTTTCGCAGACAGCTTGGGTTATGCGCGTCGCCATCATAGGCGTTTGGGGTGCGATGACCGCTTTGGGGCAGGGCACGAACAGTCAGCTCCCTGCCGAGCGGACCCTCCGCGAGGCGGCTGGCAAGCGACTGCTGGTCGGATGTGCGGTGGCAACGGTCGACCTGCAGGACGCGAAGCTCGCTACACTGATCGCGGAGCAGTTCGGGTGCCTCACACCGGAGTATGAGCTCATGCCTGAACACTTGGTGGATGCGGACGGAAAATTCACCTTCGCGCGCGGTGACGCGGTGGTCGCCTTCGCGGAGAAGCACAGGATGCCGGTCTTCGGCCACATGCTGGTCTGGCACTTCGTGACGCGGAAATGGCTGTTCGAGGGTCGGGACGGCAAGCCACTGCCGTGCGAAAAGGCGTTGGAAAACCTCAAGAGCTACATCGTCGCCGTGACAGGGCACTACAAAGGCAAGATCAAGGCGTGGGACGTGGTCAACGAGGCCCTCAGCGACAAGGAAGGCGAGTATTTGAGGGAGACGCCGGCGCTGCGTGCGATCGGCGGGGACTACATTGAAAAAGCGTTTGAGTTTGCGCGGGCCGCCGACCCCGACGCCGAACTCTACTATAACGACTACAACATCGAGCAACCTGCGAAACTGGCGAAGACGCGCCGGCTGATCCGCGACCTCAAGGCGAAAGGCGTCCGCATTGACGCCGTGGGCATCCAGGGCCATTGGCTCCTCGACTGGCCGCCGGCCGAGATGATCGGAACCGGCATCGAGGCGCTTGCGGCCGAAGGCGTGAAGGTTATGATCACAGAGCTGGATGTGGACCCGCTGCCGCGCGACACGAGCGGCGCGGACATGGCTGTGACTGAAAAGGGGGCCAACCCCTATCCCGACGGCCTGCCTTCCATCCTGCAGGAGAGGCTCGCCCGGCGCTACGGCGAGATCGTAGCGGCCGTCCTTAAGCATCCTTCTGTGACGATGCTGGGGTTTTGGGGAACACACGATGGCCGTTCGTGGCTGAACGATTTTCCGGTGAAAGGCCGGACGAACCATCCGCTCTTGTTTGATCGGCAGTGCCGCCCGAAGCCCGCTCTCGACTCGGTGATCAAGGCGTTGGAATCCGGGCGATAGCGCCGTGTGCGAGGTCGCGGCATCCATTAGCTTTCCACAAGCCTCTTCGCTGTTCTTTTGCCATCCCCTTGGTGTCTTCGCCTCACTGTGTTAAACTTAAAGTCAATCAACCACTTCTGATAGCCATGCGCATCTCGCTCCATAACGCTCAGCGTCGCTTCAAGCTCGACACCGCAGCCCTCAAGCGGTTAGCAGCCGCATTCGCCGACCTGGCGCAGGCACTTGTGCCGGACGAACCCGCGTGGCAGGAGGTGACGATCCACCTGCTGGACGACGCGGGCATCGCACCGGTCAACGAGGCGATCATGGCGCACGACGGAGCCACCGATGTCATCACGCAGCGCTACGAGCCGTGCCCCGGCGAGCCGGACGGCCTGATCGGCGAACTCTTCGTGAACGTCGAACGCGCGGCCCTCGTCGGCCCCCGCCGCGCCGCGTGGTCCGCTGACCGCGAACTCGCGCTCTACCTGGCGCACGGTTTCGATCACCTGACTGGCGCGGACGACGGCACGCCTGCTGAGCGTGCCCGCATGAGGCGTCGTGAACTCGCCTGGCTCAAGCGACTTGCGTTGACACCTCTATTTCAAACAGGTAAGCTTTAAAACCAACTGCTTTAGTCTGGAGACCTTTCACAGGTCAAAGGCATTCCGCCTTAAAAAGAGCGGTTAAGCGCAAATAAGAGGTTTAGAAAATGGCGAAGGAACTGGCGTTCGTAGTGATCAATCCGTACCCGATTCGTAAATCGCGGACAGGCGGCATCATTGCCCGGTATCTTGTTCGCACTGATCTCAAGCTGGTCGGTGCCCGTGTCATTGGAGCGTCATCTGCGCTTGCCAACGCCTATGCCGATTATCTCAGCACCTACGACCCAAGCGATCCCGAGACCTGTACGCTCTTATCCAACTACGTGCGCCGCGCCTACACGCCCGACGAGGACACGGGACGCCCCCACCGCTCCATGCTGTTGCTCTTTGAGGGCGAGGACGCCGTCCGCAAAATTTATGAGGTCACCGGCAGCATCCGCCAGCGCTGGTGCAGCGGCCAGACCGTCCGCGACACCTACGGCGACATGGTGCGCGACCCTAAGACCAATCATGTGGAGTACTTCGAGCCGGCCGTCCTGGTTGGGCCATCCACAAAGACTGTGGGCGAGATGCTGAACATCTGGCTCAAGCACCTGCCTTCCGATGCCGGCATCGTGCGCGGCGCGCTGGACGTGCCGGGCGGCGAAGACGTGCAGCAGACGCTCGTCATGCTCAAGCCCGACAACTGGCGCCAGCCCTCGCTGCGCGCGGGCAATATCATGGATCTCGTCTCCAGCACCGGCCTGCGCATTGTGGGCGTCAAGAAATTCGCCATGTCCGTGGCCCAGGCCGAAGAGTTCTACGGCCCGGTGCGGGAAAGCCTCAAGTCGGTCTTCAAGCGTTTCGGCGCGGACCGCGCCGCTCAAGCCCTTTCGCGCGAGTTCGGGTTCCCGGTCGACGCCGCGCCGCTCGCCTCACTCTGCGATTACCTGGCCCCTCTCTTCGCCGAGCGCGAGTTCGAGAACATCGTCGAGTTCATGACGGGGCGCCGTCCCTCCAACTGCCTGCCGGAAGAGCGCACCTGCCCCGGCACCGAAGAGTGCCTGGCCATCGTCTATGAGGGCATCGATGCGGTCAACAAGATCCGCGATATCTTAGGTGCAACCGATCCCCTCAAAGCCCGGCCCGGCTCGATCCGCCGCGAATTCGGCACCAACATCATGGTCAACGCCGCGCACGCCTCCGACTCGGCCGAGAACGCCCGCCGCGAGATGCGTATCCTCGACGTCATGCACGACCCGCATTTCGAAGCGCTAATCCACGCCTATTACGCGTGACCGTGCAGCGCGGCCACGCCGCTCAATGCAGAAAAGCGGACGGCCCATTAGGCCACGCGGAAGCCCCCTTCAAGCCGGTCCGCCTTTACCGTGAAACGTTCAATCCGGAACGTTCGCAGACGCTAGCGGATCAGTCGTTGCCGCCGTTTCCGCCGCTTGCGGATTCCGCAGCAAGCGGATCCAAGCGGCTATGCTCTCGACGGTGACGATGACCACCAGCAGAATCAGCACGACCGAGATAACGACGAGCAAGTAGTCTTTCTTCGGCAAGAAGTTCCCGGTGATGTTAAGCACGGCCGCCGTCAGCGTGGTCGTCAGCACGAACGCCATCGGCACCAGCGTCACCCAAATGTACTTGGCCTTGCCGTTGCGGAGCAGAAACGCCGTGCCGACGCCAAAGGCGATGATGCCCAGCATCTGGTTGGCGACGCCGAACAGCGGCCAAATCGTCTTCACGTCGCCCGTGTACAGCAACCACCCCCAGGCGGCAGAAAACAGCGCGGAAAAAATGAACGTGTTACACCAGCTCGACTTGTCTCCGAACGGTTTCCACAGGTGCCCGGCGAAGTCCTGAAGCAAGTACCGGCCGACGCGCGTACCGGCGTCAATCGTGGTGAGGATGAACAGCGCCTCAAACATGATGCAGAAGTGGTACCAGAACCCCATCAGCCGGTCGAGCAGCGGTATTTTATGGAAGATCCACGTCATCCCCGCCGCCAGCGTGACTGCACCGCCAGGCCGTCCGGCGAGTTCTTCCCCCGCGAGTTTCGAGAGTTCGGAGAGCTGTTGCGGCACCATGTGCAATGTCGCAAAGGCCTCTGGGCGGGCGTTGATCGCAAAATAGTCGGGCATCGGCAACACGGTCGCCGCCACCAGGGCCATGATGGCGACAAAGGCCTCTAGCAACATCGCCCCGTAACCGACCGGCAGAATGTCGCGCTCATTGCTGACGAGTTTCGGCGTCGTGCCTGAGCTGATCAGCGCGTGGAATCCGGAAAGCGCTCCGCAGGCGATCGTGACGAAGAGAAACGGGAACAGCTTGCCGGGGATCACCGGCCCGCCGCCGCCGGTGAACTGCGTCAGCGCCGGCATCTTAATCTCCGGATGCACGATGAGGATGCCGATGGCCAAAGCAAAGATGACGCCGAGTTTCATGTACGTGCTCAGCAGGCCGCGAGGGATCAGCAGGAGCCAGACGGGCAGGGCGGCGGCCGAGAAGCCGTAGATCGCCAATGAGAGTGACATGCTCTTCTCACTCACGGAAATGTAGTGCGCCCAAGCCATCTCTTTCACATAGGGTCCGGCGGCGACACCCAGAAGAACCAGCACCGTGCCGATGATGGAGGCCTCGACGATCTTTCCCGGCCGCACAAACCTCAGATAAAGACCAATGAAAATGGCAACCGGAATTGTGAAACCGACGGTAAAGGTTCCCCAGGGCGACTCCTTGAGCGCGTTGACCACCGGAATGCCGAGACCAGCCATGGCAATGATGAGGATCACGAGGACGGCTACAGACGTGACCACGCCCATCCGCACGCCGATGATCTCACGGGCAATCTCTGCGATCGAGCGTCCCCCGTGCCTCACCGAGGCCAACAGAACCACAGAGTCGTGCACCGCACCCGCAAGCACCGCGCCGATCAGAATCCACAAGGTTCCGGGAAGCCAGCCGAACTGCGCGGCCAAAACCGGTCCGATCAGCGGCCCAGCCCCCGCGATCGCCGCAAAATGATGCCCCAGAAGCACCCATTTGTTCGTCGGCACATAGTCCCGTCCGTCCTGAAGCGTCTCGGAGGGCACCTTGCGCGTCGCGTCCAACGCCAACACCTTGGCGGCCATGAAGGCGCCCATAAAACGGTAAGCGAGAACGAGGACCAAAGCCGCAACGATAACCAGAAATGCCGAATTCATCACTGAAACCCTTTCACTCTGAAGCAATGGGGCATAGTTTCGTTGTTTTACGTCAGATTTGCAACCCCGTTCCACCGTGTGTCGAAGGAGCCCCCGCTTCGCCCCCCCTCTCCCGCATCCCGCTTTGTGTCTTCGCACCTTTGTGCTAAACTTTTCTGCCATGCGAACCGAACACGACACTCTCGGCGACCGGCAAGTGCCCGCTGACGCGCTGTATGGCATTCACACGCAGCGCGCGCTGGAGAACTTCGGTGTCAGCGGGCGACGCGTGCGGATCGAGCTGATCCGCTCGATCACGCTCGTGAAGAAAGCCTGCGCCCTGACCCACCGAGAGCTGGACGCTCTGCCGCTCGATATCGCCGCGGCTATCGTCGCCGCCTGCGACGACGTGCTCGCGGGCAAGCACGATGACGCTTTCGTCACCGACGCCCTCCAGGGCGGCGCGGGCACCTCGACCCACATGAACGTCAACGAGGTGCTGGCCAACCTCGCGATCCTCAAACTCGGCGGCAGCCTGGGCGACTATTCGCTCGTCAGCCCTCTCGACCACGTCAACCGCGGCCAGTCCACCAACGACGTCTATCCCTCCGCTCTGCGCATCGCCGCCATCATCCTCGTGCGCGAACTGGCCGAAGCCCTTGCGAAACTGCAGGAGTCGCTACAGAAGAAAGAGCACGTTTTCGCGGACATCCTGAAACTCGGACGCACACAGCTCATGGACGCCGCGCCGATCACGCTCGGATGCGAGTTCGGCGCGTATGCCCAAGCCATCGCCCGCGACCGCTGGCGCATCTACAAGGCCGAGGAGCGCTTGCGCCAGATCAATCTCGGCGGAACCGCCGTGGGCACGGGCGCAGCGGCCGACCGCCGCTACACCTTCCGCGTCGCGGAGATCCTGCGCGACCTCACCGGCCTGGGCTTGGCCCGCGCCGAATACCCGATGGATCTCACGCAGAACAACGATGTCTTTGTCGAAGTCTCCGGCCTGCTCAAAGCCTGCGCCGTCAACCTGCTGAAAATTTCCGGCGACCTGCGGCTGATGAACTCCGGCCCGCGCGGCGGCCTCGGCGAGATCCGGCTCGAAGCGCGCCAAGTCGGCTCCTCCATCATGCCCGGCAAGGTCAACCCCGTGATCCCCGAATGTGTCGTCCAGTGCGCTATGCAGACCGTCGCCAACGATACTGCGATCACCCTCGCCGCAGCGAGCGGCCAGTTGGAGCTGAACGCCTTTCTTCCGCTCATCTCCGACGCGCTGCTCGACTCGCTCACCCTGCTGCGAAATGCGGCCAACCGTTTCCGCGAGGCGTGCGTCGACACGCTCGAGGCCGACCCCGCCGCCTGCGCCCGCCACCTTCATGCCTCGACCGCGCCCGCGCTGTCCCTCGTTCCCCTTCTCGGGTACGAAGCGTCCGCCGCCCTCGCGAAAGAGTCCCTTGCCACCGGCAAGAGCATCCGACAGCTGGCGACCGATAAAGCTCTTCTGCCGCCAGAGACTGTTGAGCGCTTGTTCCCGCTTGGAACGTGAGGCTCCCGCTCACGACTCCCCGCTCCACCCGCGCTCTAATGCCCCTCTGACTGCCAGGCCTTGACAGACTGGACCGGATGGACCAGCATCAGCACATTGAGTGTCAGGTTGTCGCGGACCCACCAGAGACAGCCGAGCTCAAGAGCGATGACCGTGGCCACGATAACCCAGACTCGTGTGAAGCGGGCGGCCAGAAAACCGAGGGACATCATGCCGATATCGCAAACGGAATTCAGGACGCTGTCGCCGACATAGCCGAGGGCAATGGTTGCTTCGCGATAGCGGTTGATGATGATCGGCGAATTCTCGAGAAGCTCCCAGCCACCCTCGATGAGCAGGGCGAGCAGGAACCGATACTTGACCGGCACGCGCCGCGCGGCCAGCCACAGGAAGCCGTAGAACAGCATGCCGTGGATGATGTGCGAAAAGGAGTAGGCGTCCGCAACGCGCTGCGAGTTTTCCCCCGACCAGACATCGCTCTCCCACCAACCGAAGTGGCCATCCGGCCCGAGCAGCGACCGCCCCGAACAGCGTTCGAGGGTTGCCACCGCAGAAAAAACGACGATGCAACTCAGGATGACGAAGCGGTGTTTTCTCAGAAAAGCCAGGCCTCGTCCACAGAGCGTGAACAACTCACGCGCGTACGGCCCGTTGTCCGTTGTTTTAAAATCAGCCATAATGCCGTTCATGTTATCCCCGCCCACGGTGAAACTCAATAGGCAAAACGGTTCATCACCCTAAGGGGTTCGGCGCTTAGCCTCAAGCAAAGACGCGGTCGCGCCCAAAGCCCCAGACGCTTGGCTTGCTGTTTCCTGTCGCGCGCTGGAGCCAGCCAACACACGACAGCCTGCCCCCTGCGGGCCGAACAGAGTGCGGTTGACGGAGAGGGCCGGCCTGCGCGTGTTGAACCAGCGGCCGAAGGAACTGAAAGTCCGGCGGGCCTGTTGTGAGAACGGCACAAGGATGATATGATCTTAACACTTTCTTACTTACCGCTATGAGCCTCAACCAAACACCCCAGGGCGAGCGCGTTCACATCGCGCTGTTCGGACGCCGCAACGTCGGCAAGTCCAGTCTCATCAATGCGCTGACCGGCCAAGAGGTCTCGATCGTTTCGAGCGTCAAAGGCACCACTACCGACCCGGTCTACAAGGCCATGGAGCTGCTGCCGCTCGGCCCGATCATGATCATCGACACGCCCGGCCTCGACGACGAAGGTGCGCTGGGTGCGCTCCGCATTCAGCGCGCGCGCGACGTGCTGAACAAAACTGACGTCGCCCTGCTTGTCACCGAGGCCGAATTCGGCCTCGGCGCGTGCGAACAAGAAATCCTCGCGCTCGTCCGCGACAAAAGCATCCCGCTGCTCGTCATTTTCAACAAAACCGACCTGACCCCGCCATCCGAAGGCCTGCTGAAACTGACTTCCGAACAGGCCAAAGTACCGGTGCACTGCGTCTCATCGGTCACACAGGACGGCGTAGAGGAACTCAAGCTCGCCCTGGCCAAAGTCGTGCCGGAGGAGTCCGACAAGTTCCAGATCGTGGGCGACCTGCTGAGCCCGTCGGACTTCGTGGTGCTCGTCACCCCCATCGACAAGGCCGCGCCCAAGGGCCGACTCATCCTGCCGCAACAGCAGGCCATTCGCGACATCCTCGAAGCTGACGCCATCGCCGTCGTGACCAAAGAGTTCGAGCTGCGCGAGACGCTGGCGAACCTCGGCAAGAAGCCTCGTCTGGTCATCACCGATTCGCAGGTTTTCGCCAAAGTTTCGGCCGACACACCGCGCGACATTCCGCTCACTTCGTTCTCCATCCTTTTCGCCCGCTACAAAGGCGACCTCCCCACGCTCGTACGCGGCGCTCAGGCCCTTGAGACGCTCAGGGACGGCGACCGCATCCTTGTCGCGGAGGGCTGCACACACCACCGCCAGTCGGACGATATCGGCACAGTCAAAATCCCCCGCTGGCTGCGGCAGCACACCGGCAAGCAACTCGTGTTCGAGCACGCGAGCGGCATGAAGTACCCGAAAGAACTGAGCCAATACGCGCTGCTCATCCACTGCGGGGCCTGCATGCTCAACCGGCGCGAGATGCACTACCGCATCCAGCAGGCCAAGGCCGCAGGCGTGGCGATCGTCAACTACGGCGTGCTCATCGCTTACATGCAAGGCATCCTTGCACGCTGCCTTGAACCTTTCCCTTTCGCCGCATTCGAGGAAGCCGGACAACCCGCACGATGACGCCACATTCACAATTTGCCCGCCTCCCGCTGTTGTGCTATCCTTGTTCTCAAAGATTTGGATGAGGGGAGAGGAAAGGTCGAAAAGACCTGAAGGGGACGCATGGACACGTTTCGCGCATACGAATTGATGCTCACGATCCGCTACTTCGAGGAGGCGATCGAACGGCTCTTCCTCGAAGGACGCATCATGGGCACGGCCCACACGTGCATCGGCCAAGAGGCCGTCGCCGTCGGCGTGGCAGCCGCTTTGGAACCCCGCGACGCCATGACCACGACGCATCGCGGGCACGGTCACTTTCTCGCGCGCGGCGCGGATGCCGGACGCGCGATGGCCGAGCTCTTCGGCCGCGAAACCGGCTACTCGCACGGCCGCGGCGGCAGCCAGATGATGATGGACCCTTCGCTGGGCTTCTACGGCGCAAACGGCATTACCGGGGGCAGCATTCCCTTCGCCTCCGGAGTCGCGCTGGACGCACAGATCCGCGGCACCGGGCGAGTGACAGCCTGTTTCTTCGGGGACGGCGCATCCAACCAAGGCGTCTTCCACGAATCGCTCAATATCGCCGCGCTCTGGAAGCTCCCCGTCCTCTACATCGTCGAAAACAACGGCTACGCCATGTCCACCTCCACCGCACGCGGCCTCGCCAATCCGCACATCACCGATCGCGCAGCAGCCTACGGCATCCCCGGCGTCACCGTCGACGGCAACGACTTCTTTGCCGTGCGCGACGCTGTCGCGACGCTCGCCGACAGCGCGCGAAAAGGCAACGGACCTGCCCTTTTGGAGTGCGTCACTTACCGCCTCTCCGGGCACTCGCGCGGCGATCCGCGCGTCTACCGCACGCGCGAAGAGGAGGCCAGCGCCCGACTGAACGACCCGATCCTGCGCATGGAGATCGCGTTGAAAAAAAATCCCGCAACGAACGACGAGGTGCTCGCGGCGCACCGCCAATCCGCACAGGAGCGCATCGACTCCGCAGTCCGCTTCGCAGAAGACTCTCCGCTACCCGATCCGGCCTCGCTGGCCGGCACTCTTTTCGCATAACGTACGGGCACGGCACGCCGTGCTCCCACAACCCGCCTTAACAGCCTATCGACCTCCAATGAGAACCATCACTTTCACTCAAATCCTTCGTGAGACACTCGCCGCCGAGTTGCGCCGAGACCCGTCGGTCTTTCTGATGGGCGAAGACATTGGCGTCTACGGCGGCGCGTTCGGCGTCACCCGCGGTCTGATCCATGAGTTCGGCCCCGCACGCGTGCGCGACACGCCCATTTCGGAGCAGGCGCTCACCGGCATTGCGATCGGAGCTGCGGTCGCCGGCCAGCGGCCAGTGATCGAGTTCATGTTCATGGACTTCATCACGCTTGCGGTGGACCAGCTCGTCAACATGGCGGCCAAGCTCCACCCGATCTACGGCCTTTCCTGTCCCCTCGTATTCCGGGCGCCGCCCGGCGGCGGACGCGGTTACGGCGCGACCCACTCGCAGTCGCTCGAGCGCCTCTTCGCCGGCATCCCCGGCATCAAGATCGCCGCGCCGTCCACCGCGACCGACGCTTCGGGCCTGCTCCAAACGGCGATCCGCGACAACAACCCCATCCTTTTTCTCGAACACAAACTGCTCTACCCGCAGCGCTTCGAGACCGAGGACACGCTCCCGCAACCGATTCCGTTCGGCAAGGCGAAAACCGTGCGCGAAGGCACCGACGTGACGATCGTGGCCTGGTCTTACATGTCCCACCTCTCGCGGCAGGCGGCAACCCACCTCGCGGAGGAAGGCATTGAGGCTGAGATCATCGACCTGCTCACGCTCAACCCTCTGGACATCGGCACCCTTGCCGAGTCGGCCAAGCGTACCGGCCGCGTGATGATCGTGGAGGAGGGACCGAAGACCGGAGGGTTCGCTGCCGAAATCGCGGCGCAACTCTTCGAATGCGCCAGCGACTACCTTGAGAAACCGATCCGGCGGCTCGCCTCGCCTGATTTTCCGATCCCCTCCGCCAAAAATCTGGAGGCCGCCTGCATCCCGACCGTTCCCGGCATCGTCGCCCTCGCACGCGAGCTCGTGGAGGGGTGAGAGACACCACCAAGACACGAAGGCCACGAAGTCACACCAAGTCAATTTTATGAATGACATGAATGAGTTAGATGTAGTCGGCAAGCGCATCGTTCATGCCGCGTACACGGTTCATTCCACACTGGGTCCCGGATTGTTGGAGAAAGTCTACGAGCTCTGCCTGGCGCACGAACTGAAGAAGAGCGGCTTGATGGTAGAGCAGCAAATTCTTGTACCCATCCGATACGATACTTTGGTTGTTGAGGAAGGACTCAGAATCGACTTGCTTGTTAACAAACAAGTGGTTGTTGAGTTGAAAGCCGTCGAGCAGTTGCTGCCTGTTCATCAAGCCCAAACACTCACCTATCTCAAGCTCACCAATCTACGTCTCGGCTATCTCATCAATTTCAATGTCCCCCTGATTAAGGACGGCATTCACCGCTATGTTCTCTAAACTTGGTGTCCCTTGGTGCTCTCCGTGCCTTGGCGGCGACTCCCCATGACCTATTCGCTGATCACACTCTCGTACAACAAGCTCGCCTGCACGCAGCGCTGCCTGTCGGCGCTGATCACGGATTCCGTGGCTGATGCGCCGTGGGAGATGATCGTCGTGGACAACGGTTCCACCGACGGCAGCGGCGAATGGTGCGACACCGAACTGACCGCGCTCGGTGCGGCACACGGCGTACCGGTCACGGTGCTGCACAATGTCGGCAACGTCGGCTGTTCCTACGCCCGCAACCGAGCCATCGCCATCGCGCGTGGCGAGCACCTCGTGTTCGCTGACAACGACATCGCGCCCCGCACGCGGCGCTGGATGCCCGGACTGCTCGACGTGCTCAACGCCGTCCCGCACGCGGGCATGGTCGGTGCCAAGATGGTCTACCCGTGGCAGCCTTACCCCATTCAGTGCGCGGGCGTCGGCATCTCCGCGCGCGGCCACGTCAGTTTCCGGGGACGCGGCGAAGCCCTCGGCGATCTGCGCTTCTGCAGGCAAGAGATCGTCCAGTGCCTGATCAGCGCTTGCCTTATGATCCCCGCTGCGCTCATCCGGAAACACGGCGGCTTCGATGAGGCCTTCCACCCCGTGCAGTTCGAGGATTTCGACCTCTGCTACCGCCTGCGCGAGGCGGGCTATGCCGCAGTCTACGCGCCCTCGGTAGAGATGTACCACTTCGAGAGCGTCACCACCCAAGGGACGCCAACGGTGCGCAACGCCGCCGTCGTCGTGCGCAACGGACTGCTTTTCCAGAAGCGCTGGCGGCACCTGTTCGCGCTTGAGGACGGCCCTGATGAGGAAGCCTGCCGTTGGCGCAAGATCGAGCCGGTCCCCTTCTCTGCCATCGGCCCTCTGCCACTCTTCTAGCTCGGCCCCCGATGAAACGTTCTTCCTGCTTGCCGTTGAATGTTTCAACCAGTATTCTATTGAAAACAGGAGATGTTGAAATGAAACCGTCTGTCTGGATTGCTGGCGTTGCCTGTGGCTGTGCCGCATGGATTTCTTTCGCAGAGGCCCCCAAACCCTATGGGGCTGTGCCCTCCGAGCGCCAGTTGCGCTGGCTCGAGACCGAAACTTTCTCTCTCATTCATTTCGGGCTTAACACCTTCACCGACCGCGAGTGGGGCTACGGCAGCGAAGACCCCTCGCTCTTTAAGCCCACCGCGCCCGACGCCAACCAAGTAGTCTCCACCCTCAAACGCGGCGGCATGAACGGCGTGATTCTCGTTGCCAAGCATCACGACGGCTTCTGCCTCTGGCCCACCAAGGCCACCGAGCACAACATTTCGAAAGCTCCGTGGAGAAACGGCAAGGGCGACCTCGTGCGTGAATATGCCGACGCCGCCAAGAAGCAGGGCCTGCGCTTCGGCCTCTACTGTTCTCCGTGGGACCGCAACAGCGCCGCCTACGGCACAACTAACTATCTGCCCATCTATCAGGCTCAGCTCCGCGAACTGCTCACCAATTATGGCACGCTCTTCGAAGTCTGGTTCGATGGTGCCAACGGCGGCGACGGCTATTACGGCGGCGCAAAAGAGAAGCGCGGCATCGACCGCTTCACCTACTACGACTGGCCCAGCACCTGGGGCCTCGTGCGAAAACTCCAGCCTTCCGCCTGCATCTTTGGCGACGTCGGCCCCGACAACCGCTGGGTCGGCAATGAGAACGGCTACGCCGCGGCCGAGTCGTGGGCCACGTTCACACCCAAAGGCAAGACCGATCCCGCCCGTCCCGCCAACGGAGACTCTGTGAACGATGCCGAGGGCCCTGCCGGTCACCGCGATGGCGTGGCCTGGATGCCTCCCGAGTGCGACGTCCCTCTTCGCAAAGGCTGGTTCTGGCACCCGAATGAGGACGCCACGGTGCGTACGCCCGCCAAACTCATGGACATCTACTTCAACAGCGTCGGCAAAGGCGGCTGCATGAATCTCGGCATCGCTCCCGACCGCAATGGACTGGTGTGCGACGCAGACGTCCGCTCGCTCGAAGCCTTCGGCAACCTCTTGCACACGCTCTTCCTGGTCAATTATGCCGCCAGCGCCGTGGCCAGCGCCAATAACGTGCGCGCGTGGAAACCGGAGCCCAATCAGAAGAGTCCGTATGCACCCGGCAACGTGAACGACAATGACCGCTACTCCTACTGGGCTACCGACGATACGGTCACCAACGCCACGCTCACGCTCACGCTCCCGGCTCTCGCCGAGTTCAACGTCGTGCGCCTGCGCGAGAACATCAAGCTCGGTCAGCGCGTGGACGCCTTCGCCGTAGATGTCTGGCAGGGCGGCAACTGGAAAGCGTACGCCTCTGGCCAAAGCATCGGAGCCTGCCGGCTGTTGCGGGGTGAGAAGGTCAAGACCGACAAAGTGCGCCTGCGCATCACGCATGCGGCCGCCTGCCCCTGCATCAGCGATTTCGGGCTCTTCGACACTCCGGCCGCCCTCGATCAGAAATAGCGGCTCTTCCTACGTGTAACCTGTAACTTTCAACTGGTCTTCATGCTTAAACCTGTCCCTCTCCTCATCATCGGCGGCGGCGCGGCCGGCCTCTTCGGTGGCTGTCTCGCAGGCGAGCGCGGCCTCGGCACGCTGATCCTCGAACGCAAACACAAGCCCGGACGCAAAGTGTTGATGTGCGGCAATGGCCGCTGCAACCTCACCAAGGACATTCCGCCCGCGCAGATGCTCCGCGACATGGGCGAGCCCATGACCGCCTTTCTCGCACCGGCCCTGAACGCGCTGCCGCCGACCGCGGTCCAAGCGTGGTTCCAGCAGCACAACGTGCCGCTCAAGAAAATGGACGACCGACGCGTCTTTCCCCGTTCGGAGCAAGCCTCGGACGTGGTCCACGCGCTCACTGACGCATTGCGCGACACCGGCACAGCCCTCTGTCTCAACGCACCGGTCGAGAGCGTCGAGCGCCTGTCCGACGCAGACGGCCTTTTCCACGTGGCTACCGCGCACTTCTCCGTCTGCGCGCGCCACGTGCTGCTCGCCACCGGCGGCGTGAGCTATCCGAAGACCGGCTCGGTCGGCGACGGACAGAAGTTCGCCAAAGCGCTCGGACACTCGCTCAAACCCTACCGGCCCGGACTCATCGGCTTTGTCATTACCCATCCCTGGCTCGACGCGCACGCAGGAAAGACGGTCGAACAAGTCACCTTCCGCGTTTTCTGCAACGGCCAGAAACTTTACGAGGGACAGGGGCAGATGGACTGCGAACTCTGGGGCGTAGGCGGAGCGGCGGCCTACAACGCCAGCCGCTGCGTCGCGCGCAACAACCTGAGCGACTTCGAGGTCGAGTGGACCGCGGGACGCGACACCGTGCGCGTGCGCAAACCCGAGACGCGCCCGCTGAAAGAAGCGATCGTCACCATCGGCGGCGTGCCGCTGAGCGAAGTCGACCCGGCCACCATGGAGTCGCGCAAATGCCCCGGCCTTTTCTTCGCGGGCGAAGTGCTCGACATCGACGGGCCGACCGGCGGCTACAACCTCACCGCCGCGTTCGCCACCGCCGCTCTGGCGGTCGAGAGCGTCGCGCGGCGTTCGCCGAAGGGCGCTGCTGCCGCAGCGGCGCCCCAGCCCGCGCGCCGCCATGCGCCCGAAAGGGGCCTGCCGCACCACGGGCAGCAGCGCCGTCCTGCCCCACGGCGACCGGATTCGTACGGCCGCCCGGACGGGCACCGCTTTGAAAGAGAGTAACCCGTTTCCCATCGAATCTGATAAAGTGACTGCACTATGAAGAAAGCCAACCAGCTCCGTCCCGTCATCATCGAACGCCAATTCACCAAGCACGCCGAAGGCTCGGTCCTCATCAAGCAGGGCGACACCTGGGTGCTCTGCACCGCCAGCGTCGAAGAGAAAGTGCCGTCGTTTCTGAAAGGTAAAGGCCAAGGCTGGGTCACTGCCGAATACAGCATGCTGCCGCGCAGCACGGTGGAACGCAAAGACCGCGAGATCAAACGTGGCAAGCCTGACGCCCGCGGCACCGAGATCGCCCGTCTGATCGGCCGCGCGTTGCGAGCAGCCCTGGACATGGAGAAGCTCGGCGAGCGCTCCATCACCGTCGACTGCGATGTCCTGCAGGCGGACGGCGGAACGCGCTGCGCTTCGATTACAGGCGGCATGGTGGCCCTGGCGGATGCTATCGCGTGGCTGCAAAAGCAGGGCAAACTTAAGGCCTCGCCTCTCAAGCACTTCATCGCAGCGGTCAGCGTCGGCGTCTGCGGCGGCCAGCCCACCCTCGACCTCGACTACGTGCACGACTCCGCAGCGGAGGTGGATCTGAACGTGGTCATGACCGACGACGGACGGTTCGTGGAACTTCAGGGAACGGCTGAACACGAGCCGTTCACAGAGGAAAGTCTCGATGCCCTCAAAACATTGGCTCGCAAAGGCATCAAGGACTTGGTTAAAATGCAGAAAAAGGCGCTGGCAAACTGAGGTCGGAAATGAGTCAAATCAACTCCTTTCGGGACTGGGCTTCCTACAAAGACGCGTTCGCCTTGCAGCACCGAAATTTCGAACGTCCAAAGAGGGGGCCTGCGGACGGGCGCTTTTCGCTGACGAGTCAGATCCGACGCTCTTCATGCGCTATCGGAGCGAATCTTGCAGAAGCATGGGCCAAACACCTTGATCCGACACTTCTTCTGAGCAAACTGACAGACTCTGACGGTGAGCGACAAGAGACAGAACCTTGGCTTTGCACGGTGGAAGCCTGTCAGTACAAACCGCGCTCCGTCACAGACGAACTGCGGGAGTCCATAGCGAGCCTTGGGAAAAGGTTCGGCAGGATGATTGAGAGGCTCGATAGTTTTTGCCTTTGTGTTCACGAGCCCGCCGACCTCTCCTATCCGATCTCTGACCGCTGATCTCCGTTCTCATCCCCCAATAACAAAAAACACACCTTTAACCAATGGAGTATCTTATGATAAAAAAATCTCTCATCACCGGCGGAGCCGGCTTCCTCGGCTCCCATCTCGCGCGGCGGCTATTGGCCGAAGACCACGAAGTCACCGTTATGGACAACCTCTTCACGGGCACCAAGGCCAATATCTACGACCTGATGGAGAACCCGCGCTTCACGTTCATGCTGCACGACGTGACTCAGCCGTTCTGGGGACAGTTCGACGAGATCTACAACCTCGCCTGCCCCGCCTCGCCGATCCATTATCAGCGCAATCCGGTCGAGACCATCAAAACGTCGTTTCTCGGCATGATGAACGTGCTGGAACTGGCGCTTAAGACGAAGGCGCGCGTTTTCCACACGTCGACCTCGGAAATCTACGGTGACCCCGATGTGCATCCGCAGCCCGAGAGCTATTGGGGCAACGTCAACACCATCGGCCAGCGCAGTTGCTACGACGAAGGCAAACGCGCCGCCGAGACGCTCTGCGCCGACTACTCGCGCGAATATGGCGTGGACGTGCGCATGATCCGCATCTTCAATACCTACGGGCCGAACATGCACCCGCAGGACGGCCGCGTGATCAGCAACTTCATCATGCAGGCGCTGAAGAACAAGGACATCACGCTCTACGGCGACGGCTCGCAGACGCGCAGCTTTCAATACGTGGACGACCTGATCAACGCGATCCGGCTCTTCATGGCCTTGGATGCCAAGAGGGTCAAAGCCTTTTTCGCCAAAAAGGAGATGGGCGTGCCTGTGGTCAATGTGGGCAACCCGGGCGAATACACGATCAAACAGCTCGCGCAGGAGACGCTGCGCCAACTGCCAGAAAGCAAAAGCCAGATCGTCTATCAGCCGCTACCGAAGGACGACCCCAAGCGCCGCAAACCCGATATCACCCTTGCCCAGGAACTGCTCGGCTGGTCGCCCGAAGTGCCTCTAAAAGAGGGCTTGGCCCGTACCATCGCCTACTTCCGGTCAGTCAAGTGACGAAAGCGGAAGTCAGAACAGGTGGTCGACCCGTAGTTCGGAGTCCTCCTTTATTCTGACTTCTTTTCCTCACACGGTGACGATGCCGAGTGACTCGGCGGTCTTCCAGCCGCCGCGGGTAAAGTCGGGAACCGCCACCGGCGCACCTCCGTGCAACACCGAGTGTTCGCTGAGCTCCACGAGCGAACTCCAGAGCGCGGTGTCGTAGACGTCGATGTCGAGCGGCAGACCGTGCTGCAGACAGTGGCAGAGCCGCAGATCCATCAGGAAGTCCATGCCGCCGTGACCGCCAACCTTCTTGGCTGTCTCGCCGCTTTTGTCCCACAGCGGATGCGTGTACTTGGCCTTCAACGCCTCCAGCTCCGCATCCTTCATCCAGTCTTCCGCCTTCGGGTCGAGCGCGACGCGCAGCGGATAATCGGCCAAAGTCCCTTTTGTGCCCGAGATGGTGTTGATGCGGCTGTAGGGGCGCGGACTGGTGGTATTGTGCTGCACCATGATCGTCCGGCCGCGATAGGTCCTGATGAGCGTGGTGTTCATGTCGCCCAGCTTATAGGCCATCTTGGCTTGAGGGCTGTTCTTGCCGTACTTGGCGGCTGCGGCACCGCTCAGGCCGAACTGGTTGGAGCTCACCGATGTCAGAAACTCAAAGCGGTCGCCGCGGTTGATATCCATGTACTGACAGATCGGGCCGAGACCGTGCGTGGGATACGGGTTGCCGGTGTGCTGCTTGGACCACTCCAGGCGCCACTGGCCCTGATAGCCGCCGGAAATCTCCTCGTTCAGCTTGCTGGCCCTCAGATCATGGAGGTAGGCGCCCTCGCCGTGCACCAGCTCGCCCAGCACGCCTTTGCGGCAAAGATTCAAGGCGAACATCTCATTGAAGCCGTAGCAGCAGTTCTCCAAAATCATACAATGGCGGCGCGTCTGCTCCGCCGTATCGACCAGCTGCCAACACTGTTCGATGGTCATGGCGGAAGGGACTTCGGTCACCGCGTGCTTGCCGCACTGCATCGCGTAGACCGCCATGGGGGTGTGCCACAGCCACGGCGTGCAGATGTAGACAAGATCCACATCCTTGGACTCGCAGAGCTTGCGCCACTCGTCCCTCGGGCCGAAGTGCCCGACAGGAGCGGGCTTTCCGCTCTCGACGAGCGCCTTGATCTGCTTGGCCACGCGGTCTTCGTAGAGGTCGCCGATCGCAACGACGGTGACATTCGGAACCGACGACAGACGCCCCACCGCCCCTGAGCCGCGGTGTCCGACGCCGATGATGCCGACGCGCACTTTCTCGAGCGGCTCCGCCCGGAATCCGGCCATGGACGTTCCTTTGCGCACGGAAAATCCGGCCAGATGGCTACACCCCGACTGCGCCATCGCCCCTGCCAACGCCGCCGTCTTCAGAAAACCCCTGCGATCCATTCCCATACATCCCTCCTTGAGGCGCACCTGACGCGCCACACATCTTGGAAAGATCGTAGCAAAAACGCCGTGACTTGCACACCTTCAAGCTGACCATGACAGAGAAGAAGGTCTCTGCCCGCGGCGCGGGCACGGCCAACGCGGACCAGCCGCCGCGCAAGGGGCGTGCCGCGTCAAGGCGAACGCGTCCGCCGATTTTTTCGCTCTTGCATACCGACCTGAAGGTATGTATAGTAGATGTCTTTTTCAACCCGGAGAGGCGAACATGGCGAGAAAAACTAAAGCCGAAGCCGCAAAGACGCGTCAGAACATTCTGAAGGCGGCGCTCGACCTGTTCGTTGAGAAAGGGTATGAACGGACGACATTCGAAGATGTGGCCACGCGCATCCATCTGACGAAAGGCGCCGTTTACTGGCATTTCAAGAGCAAGTCCGACTTGTTCACCGAGCTCGTTGCGGACATGACGGCGACGCATTACGATCAGGTTACCCGCGTGTTACCCAACCCAGTCTCTCTGGACGGACTGGTCGCACATTTCGTCGAGCGGGGGCGTTTGACCGTAAGCAAGCCGACCAACCGCAAGTACTTCCTGATGATGTTGCGTTTGGACTTGCCGGCGTCGAAATTCATTCCCATCAAACGCCGCCTCCGCCAGCTCGGGACAGGCCCTTTTGAGATCATTGAAAACACCTTGATCGCTTTGCAGAAAAAAGGCGAAGTGCGCGCGGACGCGGACATTGCCATTACGGCAGCGGTACTGGGTGCAATGTGGCTGGGTTTGATGAAATTGCAGATCGCGCAATGCTTAGAGACCGATCTGTCAAAGGCCATCCGCTTTGGTTTCAACTCTGTCCTCAACACCATAAAGGTGTAAATTTTTGGGATTAAGGAAAGAAGAAAGAAATGACAACGACACAACTATTAAACGGCCACAGAGAACTTCGGCGCGCTGATAAAAACCGATTTGCCTGGCCCTTCGGCACGGGCTGCACGGTTGTTCTGATGCCCCTTTTCTGCGGGCTTCTGCCGACGGCCTGTAACCGCCAGCCGAAAGCGATGCAAATGCCGCCGCCGGAAGTGGCAACGGTGACAGTAGCTACCAAACCGGTCTTGCTGACCACCGAGTTGCCCGGACGGACTTCGCCCTACCTCATCGCTGAAATCCGGCCCCAAGTCAGCGGGCTCATCCAGAAACGGCTCTTCACGGAAGGCTCTGACGTCAAGGCCGGCCAGACGCTCTACGAGATTGACCCTGCACCGTTCAAAGCGGCGGTAGACAGTGCCGCAGCGAACCTCGAGGCCATGCGGAAGACCGCCGACCGGGCACGGGCCGCACTCAACGCAAGCATCGCGGGCGTGGCCCGGCAGCAGGCTACAGTCACCTTCGCACGCACGAACCGGCAGAGGTTCGAGGACCTACTCAAAGAGAAGGCCGTCTCCGCCAGCGATTGCGAACAGGCCGTAACCTCCGCCAGCGTAGCCGAGGCCACCCTCACAGCCACAGAGGCCGAAGTGCAGAGCGACCGAGAAGCTGTGGCGATGGCCGAAGCGGCCATCCACCAAGCTGCAGCGGCGCTCGAAACGGTTCGGATCAACCTCGGATACACCCGGATCACCGCCCCCATTTCTGGGCGCATCGGGAAATCCGCTGTGACGGACGGCGCCATCGTCACAGCGTTTCAGCCGACGCCCCTCGCAACCATTCAGCAACTGGACCCCATCTATGTGGATGTGCCCCAGTCCACCTCCGAGCTGCTGCGCCTACAGCGTCGCCTGGATGAAGGGCGGATGAACCGCGACGGAGCGGCGAACGCAAACAAAGTGCAGCTCCTTTTGGAAGACGGAGCCCAGTACCCCCTGGAGGGGACGCTGCAGTTCCGCGACGTGTCGGTCGATCCGACAACCGGGTCTGTGATTCTGCGAATGGTGTTCCCCAACCCGAACGGCATGCTCTTGCCGGGCATGTTCGCGCGGGCAGTGGTGAAGGAAGGCGTCAATGAAAAGGCCATGCTGATTCCTCAACAAGCCGTAGCGCGCGACCCCAAAGGGAACCCCTATACGCTGCTCGTCGATGCCACCGGCAAAGTTGCGATGCGGGCGCTGGTCATTGAACAGGCCCTTGGCGACCAATGGCTGATCTCCTCTGGACTTGTCCCGGGCGACCGGGTGATCGTAGAGGGGATGCAGAAAGTGCGTCCCGGCTTTCCTGTGAAAGAGACGCCCTTCGGCTCCAGCCGGGAGCCCGATTCTAAACCTGCGGGCACGCCCCAGACGCCCTCGAAAGCGAACTAACGGAGTCGCGCCATGCTGTCTAAATTTTTCCTGAACCGGCCGGTTTTCGCCTGGGTCATCGCCATCATCCTGATGGTGGCGGGTTTGCTGGCCATCCACACGTTGCCCATCGCGCAATTTCCGCCCATCGCGCCACCCTCCATCGCCATCGACGCCTTTTACCCGGGCGCTTCGGCGGAAACCGTGGAGAACAGCGTAACACAGATCATCGAGCAGAAGATGTCTGGCTTCGAAAAGATGCTGTATCTCTCCGCCAGCAGTGACTCGGCCGGCGCGGCCCGCATCGAGTTGACGTTTGCACCGGGGACCGACCCTGACCTCGCCTGGGCCCAAGTCCAGAACAAACTCCAGCTCGCCATGGCGAGCTTGCCAGAAATGGTGCAGCGCCAAGGCGTCAAAGTCAGCAAATCCACCCGGAATTACCTCATGGTCGTGGGGTTGATTTCGGAAAACGGAAGCATGGACGGGAACGATCTTCGAGACTACGCTCAGTCCAGCCTGGAGAAAGTTCTTTCCCGTGTGCCGGGCGTAGGCGAGGTCATGACCTTCGGCGGCCAATATGCCATGCGAGTGTGGCTGAACCCCGACAAGCTGACCGAATACCAGATGACGCTTCAGGATGTGGTCGCGGCCTTGCAGGCGTACAACGTGGAAGTGTCCGCCGGCCAGTTCGGCGGCGCTCCCGCGGTGAAGGGCCAGCGCCTGAATGCCAGCATCATCGTCCAGAGCATGCTTAAGACGCCCGAGGAATTCGCCGCGATCCCGCTCCGCACGAATCCGGACGGATCCGTCGTGCGCGTCCTCGATGTCGGGCGGACCGAACTTGGAACCGAAGCTTACGATGTCGATGTCTATAACAATGGCCGACCCTCCGCAGGCCTAGCCATCCGACAGGCGGCCGGCGCCAATGCTCTGGCGACTGCCGACGCTGTCAAGGCCAAGCTCAATGAGATGAGCCAATTCTTTCCCACAGGCATGAAGGTCGTCTATCCGTACGACACCACACCCTTTGTCAGAGTGGCTATCGGCGAGGTGGTCAAAACCCTGTTCGAGGCTATCCTGTTGGTCTTTCTGGTGATGTACCTGTTCATGGGGACCATGCGGGCCACCCTGATTCCGACCATCGCCGTGCCCGTGGTGATTCTGGGGACCTTCGCGGTGCTGGGCCTGTTCGGCTTCTCTATCAATATGCTGACGATGTTCGCCATGGTGCTGGCCATCGGCCTGCTTGTGGACGATGCCATCGTCGTTGTGGAGAACGTGGAGCGCATCATGAGCGAAGAGGGGCTCTCGCCCTTGGAAGCCACGCGAAAATCCATGGATCAGATCACCGGGGCGCTGATCGGCATCGGGCTTGTGCTCTCGGCGGTGTTCGGGCCGATGGCGTTCTTCACCGGTTCCACGGGCGTCATCTATCGTCAGTTCTCTGTGACTATCATCGCCTCCATGCTGCTTTCGGTGGTGGTCGCCCTGGTTCTGACTCCGGTCCTGTGCGCCTCCTTTCTCAAACCCGTACCCAAAGGGCACGAGGCGTCGGAGGCTGGCTTCTGGTTTCTGCGTCCGTTCTTCCGCTGGTTTGACCGAGTCTTTTTCCAGGCCAGAGACACTTACCTGCGCCTGGTTGGCCATTCGCTCTCCCGTGTCATTCGCTACCTGGTGATCTTCTTGCTGATCGTGGCTGCGATGGGGTTCCTCTTCAGACGGATGCCCACGGCGTATCTCCCGGATGAAGACCAAGGCATTATGATGGTGCAGGCCATGCTCCCGGCAAACTCAACCCTGGAGCAGACCAAAGAGGTCATGGACACCGTCAAAAACTATTTCATGGAGCACGAAAAAGACGCGGTGGAGTCCTGCATGACGATTTCCGGCATGAACTTCTCGGGGCGTGGCCAAAATGCCGGGATGGCGTTCGCCAAGCTGAAGGACTGGAAGTTTCGCGAACGGCCGGATCTGAAGGTCACCGCTGTGGCCGGAAGAGCCATGGGCGCTTTTTCCAAAATCCGCAACGCCATGGTTTTCGCCTTCCCGCCGCCGGCCGTTATCGAGCTGGGCATGGCCAAGGGGTTCGACTTCCAGCTACTCGACCGGGGTGGTGTGGGACACGACGGCCTGATGGCGGCCCGCAACCAGCTCCTCGGCATGGCGGCCAGGGACCCGGCCTTGACGAAGGTCCGTCCCAACGGCCTGGAAGACGTGCCCCAATACCGGATCGACGTGGACTGGGAGAGGGCCGGCTCATTGGGAGTCCCCATCACCTCGATTCACAACACAATCTCGGCGGCCTTCGGCAGCGCGTATGTCAACGACTTCATTCAGGGGGGCCGCGTGAAAAGGGTGTATGCACAAGCCGACGCACCGTTCCGCATGTTGCCTCAGGATCTGAAAAAACTGTATGTGCGCAACACCACCGGCAAAATGGTGCCCTTTGCTTCGTTTGCGTCCGGCCACTGGTCTTCCGGCTCTTCGAAACTGGAGCGTTTCAACGGCTTCCCGTCCCTCAACATCCAGGGTGAATCCGCGCCGGGCAGGAGTTCCGGCGAAGCCATGCAGGCCATGGAGGGCTTTGTCAAAAAGCTCCCGAGCGGCATCGGTTTCGACTGGACAGGGCTATCCTACCAAGAGCGTCAGGCCGGTTCTCAGACAGCACCCCTTTACGCGTTTTCCATTCTGGTTATCTTCCTGTGTCTGGCGGCACTGTACGAGAGCTGGCCAATTCCCATTGCGATCCTGCTGGCCCTGCCCTTGGGCGCCATCGGTGGCGTGATCGGATCGTCACTCCGGGGAATGCCCAACGACGTCTATTTCCAGATCGGCTTGCTGACCACGCTCGGCCTGACCACCAAGAACGCCATCCTGATCGTACAGTTCGCCAAGACCCGTGTGGATGAAGGCATGGGGCTGATCGAGGCGACGCTGGAGGCGTCCAAACTCAGGATGCGTCCCATCATCATGACGTCGCTGGCCTTCGGCTTCGGCGTCTTGCCGCTGGCGTTTGCGAGCGGGGCGGGCGCGGGCGCGCAAAAGGCCATTGGCACAGCGGTGTTGGGCGGCGTGGTGACCTCGACCTTTCTGGTGACGATCTTCGCTCCGCTCTTCTACGTGTTGATCCAGAAGACCTTTGGCAGGCGCCATTCGCAACACGCAAAACAGGACTCGAAGACAACTCTGCCGGGGAATCAGTAACATGAACAAGAACGTCTTTCTTATACTTGTTGGCATGGCCCTCGCCTTGAGCGGCTGCAGGATGGCTCCCGAATACGCTCGGCCCACCGCTCCGATCCCGAGCGAATGGCCAGGCGGTGTGGACCGCCTGGGAACGCAAGCGCAGACAAACGCTATGGAGGCTGCGCACCTCAGCTGGCGCGACTGTTTCTCCGACGACAAGCTTCAGCGTCTCATCGGAAACGCCTTAACGAACAACCTTGACCTGCGGCTGGCTGCCCTGAATGTGGAGCAGGCGAGAGCGCTCTATGGGATCCAACGCGCCGACCTGTTGCCGACAGTCGATGCCGTCGGAAGCGGGAGCAGGGAACGGGTCCCCGCTGACCTTTCATCCACCGGCAAACGTCAGCTCTCTGAACGATACAGTGCCACGATCGGCGTCTTTTCCTGGGAGCCCGACTTCTTCGGCCGCATGCGCAGCTTGAAGGACAAAGCACTGGAAGAGTATCTGGCCACAGAGCAGGCCCGGCGCAGTGCGCAACTTCTGCTCGTGTCCTCGGTTGCCGACGCTTACCTAACCTTGGCCGCAGATCGGGAGAGTCTGAACCTCGCGGAAACCACGCTGGTTTCGCAACAGGACGCTTACAATCTGATCAAGCGGCGCTATGACCTCGGCCTCGTGACCCAACTGGACCTGTACCGCGTGCAAACACAGGTGGACACCGCACGGGGCGATGTCGCCCGGTTCAGCCAACGGGTGGCGCAAGACGAGAACGCACTGAACCTCCTGGTCGGATCTCCGACGCCCAGCGAGCTGCTGCCCATGAGGCTGGGGGACGTCACGCCTCCCCAAGACATCCGTGCGGGCTTGTCTTCCGACGTGCTCCTGCGTCGGCCCGACGTGCTGCAGGTTGAGAATCTCCTCAAGGCCGCCAACGCCAACATCGGAGCTGCCCGCGCCGCATTTTTCCCGCGCATTTCCCTGACAGCCGCCCTCGGCACATCCAGCTCAGACCTCTCGGGCCTCTTCAAAGCCGGTTCGGGAACCTGGAGCTATGCGCCCCAGATTGTGATGCCCATTTTCGATGCGCGCACTTGGTCGGCCTTCAAGGCGACCAAAGTGCAAAGAGAGATGGCCGTGGCCCAGTACGAGAAGGCGATTCAGAGTGCGTTCAGAGAAGTGGCCGATGCGTTGGCCGTGCGCGGCACCGTAGACCAACAGGTTGCGGCACAAGAATCCCTTGTGCACGCCGTCGCGGAAACCTACCGCTTGTCCACCTCCCGTTACGACAAGGGAATCGACAGCTACCTGAGCGTCCTGGACGCACAGCGGTCTCTGTATAGCGCGCAGCAGGGGCTTGTTTCGCTCCGCCTTGCGAAGCTCACCAATCGGGTGCAGCTTTATGCAGTTCTAGGCGGAGATGACCCGGCCGAAAAACAGGCGGGGAACTGACGGCGAAGGGAATGCGCGCCACCCGTCCGTGTCGTCCGGCGTTCGGCTATGCCGCCGCCCGAGACTACACCTTGTCAGGCACGGTGAACGGCGCGCGATAGTTGCGCGTCAGCATGGCGTTGGCCTCGGCATCGTTTGGAAAGCTCATCGTCGCTGGATCGAACGCGAGCGACCTTCCGAGGCGGTACGAAATATTGCCAAGGTGAACCACCGCGCAGGAATAGAAGCCGTCCTCGATGCCTTTGTTGAAAGCCGCCGGGTCGGGCTCGCGGACCGCCTTGATGAAGTTCTCATAGTGGTTGCCGATGCCGGAGCCCGTCTCGCCGGGCTCGCGCTTCTCGCCCATGAAAGTCCGCCATTTGCTCACGTCCTTGGCCATGTACCCCTTGGAGCCGAAGAAGAGGTTGCCCGTCACATTGCCTCCGCTGGTGGCCTTGTATTCGTTGCCCTGCGAAGCGCCCTTGAGCCACATCGCGTCCTCGCCGTTGCCGATCCAGTGCCGCACCTCGAACTGCAAGATCTTCTTCTTGTCGCCGCCGCCTTCGGGGTTCGGAAACTCGAACTGCGCCATCAGCACGTTGGGCGTCTGCTGGTCGTCGTCGAACATGAAATGCCCGCCCATCGCGTTGACCTTGGTCGGCAGCGTCACGCCCAGCCCCCAGCGCGCGATGTCCATCTCATGGACGCCCTGGTTGCCCATGTCGCCGTTGCCGTACTCCCAGTTCCAGTGCCAGTTGTAGTGGAAGCGGTTTTTGTTGAAGGGGCGCTTCTGCGCCGGTCCCAGCCAGAGGTCGTAGTCCACGCCTTTGGGCACCGGCTCGTCGGGGTAGCGGCCGATGGTGTTGCGCCACTTGTAGCAGATGCCCTTGGCCATGTACACTTCGCCCAGGCCGCCGTCATGGAGGAACTTCGCCATGGTCTGCGCGCACGGGTTGCTGCGCTGCTCCGCGCCGTCCTGCACGAGCACCTTGTATTTTTTTGCGGCCTCTACCAGTTTACGCCCTTCGAAGAAATTGTGGCAGCAGGGCTTCTCGACCGACACGTGCTTGCCCGCCTGAACCGCCCAGATCGACGCCAGCGCATGCCAATGGTTCGGAGTCACCACCGAGACCGCATCGATCTCTTTGTCTTCATACAGCTTGCGCAAGTCCGTGTAGGTCTTGGGCGGCTTTCGAGGTGAAGTATTCGGTGACTCCTTCGTAAAGGTCGCGGTGTTCCCGGCTCGCCCGCATTTCCCGGAGGGTTTCGGGATGCGTCAGGCGGTGGAGGTCCTCGTGAATGAGTGTGGCGATTTCCTTGCCGACATCGCCGTTCTTGAGAACATGGGCGGGATCTTCGGGCTTGGTGGAGTAGCCGAGAACGCCTTCGAGTTCGTTGAAGCCCGCGTCGCGGGCGGCTCGGGTGAAATCCTCGCGTTTTTCGAGCGCATCGGGAATTTCCCGAAGGGTTTCGAATTTGCCGGGAGGGACAGATTCCGAGAATTCGGCATGAACTCGCCTTTCCGCGATTTCCCTTGGGATGTCATCGAGGGTCTCGATAT
>Ga0118677_10002191_pt1 | contig 39779 bp, 25 predicted proteins | sample AliMusrvi5mmetaG_FD_86154 | JGI IMG/M metagenome (GOLD analysis project Ga0118677, IMG submission 86154) | reverse complement strand
CATACGTGTTACGCACCCGTGCGCTACTCGTCATCATCCATTGCTGGACATGTTACCGTTCAACTTGCATGTATTAGGCCTGCCGCTAGCGTTAATCCTGAGCCAGGATCAAACTCTCCATTGTAAAATGAAAAATTTAATTCCTCAAGATTTGCTATTTCATCAATCATCAAAAGAATTTTCGATGGGTATTTATTACTAGGCTTACTTCAAACTTTCAAAGAACTTTATTTCTTCCTCGCCTATGCGAAGATTGTTTTCAAAATTGGACTGCAAAATTACATTTTATTTTTTACTGTGCAAACTTTTTTTAAAAAAAATGTAAAAAAAATATTCACTCAGTTTTTTTTCCAGTATTACTACCGGTGAGATGATCTTTTGCAGGAAATCAAAGAACAAATAAATTGTGATTTGTAATTTGGGACTGCAAAAGTACATATCTTTTTGATACCTCCAAACTATTGTGCAAGTTTTTTTCAAAAAAAGTGCATTATTTTTTGAGAAAAGCTAAATTGGCTTTATAAGGAATACAAAACCAGGCTTTTACGAAACATGAATTTTTCAATAAATTTTCAGATCCCGGGCATTATTTCTGTACCTTTGTAATTATACAACCCGCTACACTCTCCTCCATGAAACACGTTATGAACATCCGGATTTCATTAATGATCTTATTTTCAATGCTCTGCATTTTTTCCTTCGCCCAGGAACCTAAAAAGAAGGGTTCCGGCGAATTCTGGCACAGGGTGTCGGTCGGAGGAAGCCTTGGTCTCCAGCTGGGTGATGTTACTGGTATAGTCGTCAGTCCCGATGTTAAAGTGCGGATTGTCAGTCAGTTTTATGGAGGACTGGGGTTTACATACCAGTATATAAGGTACAAGGACTACTATTATGATACCAAAGCAGCCGACTATGTCGATTTCAGGTCTAATGCCTATGGCGGCAGGGTTTTCCTCAGGTATTACCTCAGGGATCTCTTTGATAACTTCCTTGGAAACATCTTTGCGCATGCCGAATATGAGTATATAGATTTTGTACAACCTCTCTCATACGACCCTGCCGGATCTGTCATAGATCCTTATAATAACAAATTCAGCCCTAAAAGCGAACACCTGGCCATTAACAGCCTGTTTGTCGGAGCCGGTTACAGCCAGCCTCTGGGCGGAAGGGCATTCCTCGACCTCCTGGTGCTGTTCAACCTGAATGATACCTATAACTCTCCCTATTCAAACCCGGTCATCCGTATCGGTTTTGGCGTCGGACTCTGATTTTTCACGAAAATCCCGGGAATTCTTCTCTTTTATTTTGCAGATATCAATAAAATTTATACATTTGGATCACTTCCAAACTTAACCGCTATGAAAAAACTCCTCTACTCCCTGCTACTTGTAGCCATCGCATTTGCGCTTTTCCTCGTCACCTATAAAGTGTACCTTTCCCAAAAAGCACCTAAAGTAATTGCCAAGGTTGATACTGTGTTGCTGAAACCAGAGAAGATCGTCTTCATGGTAACGGCCAAAAATGTTGATTTTGATAAGATGGTCGCTCCGGATATCGTGAAGAAAATAGAAGAAGACACTGAAGTCGGAGTGAAATCAACCCAGAAGCTGGATGTTGGTGGCGGAATGAAGATCGTTAAGGTCTATAAGGTGGAAGATATCACCTGCCCCTACCTTAAAAAACGGTTCAAAGACAATAAACCCGGTGAAATGGTCTATGAATACAATGGCAAGATGCTCGTGAAATGCTATGATGGCGTGCTCAAACTCTATCACGGGCATTCACCGAAGGATGAAAAGGCCGGTTTGAAATAAAAAGCCCCGCGAACAAAAGTTCACAGGGCTTGTCTGATCCCTTCCGGGACCTCTGATTATTTCCTTATTCAGGGATCCGGTTCAGAATGTCCACCAGCAGGTCCCAGAATTTCACAGTACTTTCTATTTCCAGACGTTCATCAGGCGAATGGGCTCCTTTAATGGTAGGACCGAATGAAACCATATCCATTCCCGGATAAATGGCTCCCACCAGCCCGCATTCAAGTCCGGCATGGATGGCCAGCACTTGCGGATCCTGGCGGAACAGCCTTTTATAAGAATCTACGGTAAGTTTAAGGATCAGCGACTCCGGATCCGGTTTCCATCCGGGATAGCCGGCCGACTGCTCAATATCCGCCCCTGCAAGAAAGAATACACTGGATACCATGTCGCAGATATCCTTCTTTGCCGACTCTACAGAGCTTCGCTGACTGGAGGTGACAATGATCTTGTCGTCTGTGAACTTAACAGAGGCGAGGTTAGTCGATGTTTCAACGAAATTCGGAATGTCCCGTGAGTACTCAATTACACCATGCGGGCAGGCGTAGAGTGCGTTCAGCAACCAGTATTCCACATCCGGGGTCAGGAGTGTAGCGGGAAGTGCCGTTTTCTCCATACTGAAAGCCAGAAGTGGTTCCGTGGTTCGAAGTTCTTCTTTAATGATATGGGTATACTCTTTTGCGAACTGTTCGAAAGCAGCACACTGCTCAACAGAGACTGTTACAATTGCGAAACCTTCCCTGGCGATAGCATTGCGCAGGTTTCCTGCATCCATAGAGGAGACACGCATAAAGAACTTTTCCGAGCCGTTCCAGAGAAAGCGGTTCAATAGCTTTACTGCATTTCCGAGTCCTTTATTGATATCATCGCCCGAATGGCCCCCCTTGAGCCCTGTGATACTTATACGATAGGCGACGGATCCCTCTGGAACATCTTCTGTCTCCAGGTCAAATACAGCCACCGTATCGCGTCCGCCTGCACAGCCGATAAAGATCTGCCCCTCATCTTCGGAATCGAGGTTCAGTAAGATCCTGCCGTTCAGCAATCCGGGTTTCAGCCCGAAAGCCCCCGTCAGCCCGGTCTCTTCATCTATGGTGAACAGGCATTCAATGGGTCCGTGGGGGATATCCTTTGATTCAAGGACCGCCAGCTGGGCCGCGATCCCGATGCCGTCATCCGCACCCAGCGTGGTTCCCCTGGCTTTTACCCAGCTGCCATCGATATAGGGCTGTATGGCATCGTTATCAAAATCGAACTCTACATCGGAGTTCTTTTCACATACCATATCGATATGCGACTGCAGTATGACCGGTTTTACGTTTTCCTTTCCCGCTGTGGCAGGTTTCCGGATGAGTATATTCCCGACTTCATCCTGAATCGATTCAAGTCCTAGGCTTTTCCCAAAACTGAGAAGCCAGGCAGCGATCTTCTCTTCTTTCTTCGACGGGCGCGGGATCCTGCAGATCTCAGTGAAATAATACCAAAGGCGCTCAGGGCGTAAACCATTGATGTTGTCTTTCATAGTTGTTGTTCTAAGTATTTAAGCAAATTTATTGAATTTATTTGAATTCCCCACCCCATGACCTATATATTAACCGGATGCTGGATCAGTTGCGAGTTGTAAGTTGCAAGTTGCAAATTGATGAAGCAGACTGCCGACTGCCGACTGCCGACTGCTGACTGGCATCCAGTATCCAGCATCCAGTATCCAGCATCCAGCATCTATTTTTTTTATACTTTTACCATCCCAAACCTCAACCATGAGTCCGTTTCTCTACCTGACCGGAATGTCTGTCCTGCTTTTCGTCACCGTGATGATCAGCGGATCCCTGATATTCTTTGTAAAGTCGGGCGACCAGAAGGTCGTAAAGCTTCTGCTGGCTTTCAGCGGCGCCTTCCTGATCGGCATCAGTTTCCTGAAGCTGATACCTGAGATCTATACTTCACCTGCAAAGAATATCGGCCTTTTTGTTTTGCTGGGGTTCCTTATCCAGCTGGTGCTCGAACTCATCACGGAGGGGGCCGAACATGGACACAGCCACATTCACTCCGAGGGCGAAAAGGTATCTCCATTCCTGTTACTGATCGGACTCAGCATCCACTCCTTCCTGGAGGGAATGCCCATCGTCAGCAGTTTCAATCTTGCTATCCAGCATTCACTCGTGATCGGGATCATCATCCATAATATCCCGATCTCACTGACATTGATGAGCCTCTTTCTGCATTTTGGCTGTACGAAACGCAAAGCATTCATATACCTCTTGGTTTTTGCCCTGATGACACCACTGGGATCACTGTTCAGTACCCTCGTCCTTGCAGGAACCGGTGAGTCGGTCAGCATCTATTTCAATTATATTATGGCAGTCGTGGTTGGTATTTTCCTCCACGTCTCAACCTCCATTCTGTTCGAAACCGGTGAAAATCACCAGTATAACCTCCAGAAATTCTTCACGGTATGCATCGGGATTCTGGTAGCCTTCGGACTAAGTATCCTCTGATTGAAAAAATCCCTTGCCGGAATAGAAAAAATTTATAATTTTGCGCCCTCAAGCCCAGGTGGTGAAATTGGTAGACACGCTACTTTGAGGGGGTAGTGGCCCTTGGCTGTGCAGGTTCAAGTCCTGTCCTGGGCACCAGTAACAAGTGTGAAGTGTGAAGTGCGAAGTGCGACACACCCTCAAACACACACAAGCGTTTGCCCGGATGGCGGAATTGGTAGACGCGCTAGTTTCAGGGACTAGTATTCGCAAGGATGTGCAGGTTCGAGTCCTGTTCCGGGCACCAGATCAAATGTAAAGTGCAAAGTGTAATCAAGACACCTTGCACTTTTTTTTTGACCTTGTTGGGGTTCAAAATTTTGAACCCCAACAAGGTCAACTGAAAATCCCCGGTTGAAAATAAAAGTATATTTTTACAACAGCTAATGAAATGACTGTTTGATGAATTATGAAAGATGAACTGATTAATAAAATAGCCGATAAAAGCATCCTTTTTATTGTCTTAATGGTGTTGCCGTTTAATGCGATCATCTATGTTGCTTTGGATGAAAGTGTATATCAATGGCCAAGATATGTTCCCCCGATATTGGGCCTGGCCGCCATCATACTGGCTTCCTTTAAAAACAATATGAATTTCAAACTGAAGATATGGATCTTCATTGTTTTGCTTTTTCTTTCCGGCTGTTTTAATTTAATGCTGGGACTGCTCGATATGGCGAGCCTTTGGTTTGTCCTGGCAATCATCTATTCTCTTTTTGCCTTTAAAAGAGGAGTGACACTGGGCATTTTTCTTGTTTCATTTATTTCGATCCTTACAGTCGGTATCCTGATGATTACAAGAAGCACCTTTATTCCCATGGATTATCATTTTGAAAACTGTCAGTACACTTGCGTAATCGTTCGCATTTTGCATTTTCTTTTGATTGGTTTTTTGATCTATTACATTTTAGTCAATTTTTATACCCGGCTTCAGTCCAACATGAATGAACTGAAGTCCAAAGCGGATGATCTGGAATATTTGAATTGTGCACTGAAAAAAGAGATGGACGAAAAAAAAGAAATTCAGCAAAAAATGATTGAAGCAGTTATTCAGACTGAAGAAAAGGAACGGAAGCGAATTGCAGCCGATTTACACGACGGGTTAGGGCCATTACTGTCAGCGGCAAAACTCTATTTTCAGGCCTATATTGATGCGAAGGAAGTCTCTGGCAAAAATGATATTGAATCAAAACTTAAGAGAATAATGGATAATGCAATATCCGATATGTCAAGAATTTCACATAATATCAGTCCACATATTCTTGAAAATTATGGGCTGATTATTGCATTGGAAAATTTTTTAAGTGAGATTAGGATCAGTGATAACATCAGGTTCGATGTTAACTTCGAAAAGTTTAACCGTTTCGATCTGAAAAAAGAACTGACTATTTACAGGACTATTTCGGAACTGATCAACAACACGATAAAACATGGGCAGGCAACACTGATTCGTATTACTATTTCTATATCGGATGACATGCTTAACCTCGTGTATGAGGACAATGGCATTGGATTTTTCGTTGACGAAAAAATCCGGTCAAAACAAGGAATGGGTCTGAAAAATATTGAGAGCCGTATCCATTCATTGGAAGGCATTGTTCTTTTTGACAGCCGGCAAAGCAAGGGCATGAAAGCGACAATTAAAGTTCCATATAAAGAAATCCCCGCCGATGCAGCAAATTAAAATTGCAATTGTTGATGACCACGACCTTTTCAGGGAAGGCATCAGGCTGGTTTTAGGGCAGATTGAGAATTTTGAAGTTGTTTTTGATACTTCAAGCGGGATTTTATTCCTTGAATTTTTGCAGAATTCGTTTCCCGATGTGGTGTTAATGGATATTAACATGCCGGTCATGGATGGCGTTGAAACTACACAGAAAGGTATAGAATTGCAGGCAAACCTGAATGTTATTGCCCTTACCATGTTTTCTGATACAACCCATTATACCCAAATGATCAATGCAGGGGTTAAAGGCTTTATTTTAAAAAAATCCAACAAGTATGAACTGCAGCAAGCCATTCACACCGTCTGTTCCGGAGGTAATTATTTCAGTCAGGAAATATTACAGAAGATGGCTTTCCGTTCAGTTAATTTCTCATCCGGCCACGATCAGATGACACAACGCGAACTGGAGGTCCTCAATCTGGTATGCAAAGGTTTTACTTCTCAGGAAATTTCAGATAAACTGTTTATCAGCATAAAAACGGTCGAAGTCCACCGTGCCAATATTCTTCACAAATCAGAAGTACGAAATAGCGGCGAGCTAATCCTCTGGGCTATCAAAAACAACTACTTTTCGGTAGAATAGTTTCACCCATCCCTTTTTTCTAAGGGTATACCCTTATTACGAATACTTGTTTCCTATTAGGCAAATTACAGGCATACCCGTATTTGCGTAAATCCCGGGCCCTGTAAATTTGGCAGGAATTTATTTGCGAAAGGAAGGCCAATGAATATTGTAATTATTGACCAAAACATCATATATCGCGAAAGCCTGAAAACTGCGCTGGATCAGATACCTGATTTTAAAGTCGTTTGGGATATGGACAATTCAGGTTCCCTGGAAACCATAAACAATGGTCAGGTGGACCTCATTCTTATTGATTACAGTGATTTCGTAAAAATTAATGGTAACGAATTGATGCTGAAAGCGGTTTCACGATGGCCGGGTGTTAAATTTTTGCTTCTGACAACTTATAAAGAGGAGTGTGCACTGAACAGAATTCAGACAATGGATGTTATTCTTAAAAATTCGACCAAAAAGGAATTTGAAAATAAAATAAAAAAACTACAATAAATGTAAACCAGCAACAGGGCTAAATTCTGAGTGAATGAAGTCCCCCCGTTGCTGAACATTGGATTGAAGGCAATAATTTGAGGATGACATACGAAATACAGACCTTATGAAAAACCGATTACTCCTTTTGCTGATGGCCACAGTCATTTCTCTGGCTGCACTTGCCCTGATGATCGGGCATTCCTTCTTTGGCGTTAAGAAAAAAGAAATACATGGAACCGGGATCGGACCGGAAGAAAAAAACAAAGCAGGCTTTCTGGCAATGGAAGCTGCTTACCAGTATATGAAACTTGCGGACCCGCTAACCGGGAAGATCCCTCCCGGGATCCGGTCGCGCGAACTGGCCTTTGTTTCACGATTACCGGTTCACTCAGATGATGACGGACAGGCTTGGACTGCGAGAGGTCCTTCCAACATCGGCGGTCGGATGTTGTGTGTTTCTGCTGATATCGATGATGCGAACCACCTCCTGGCTGGCAGCGCATCTGGCGGGATGTGGGAATCGCTTGACGGCGGCCTTGACTGGCACAAAACAACCTCTCCCGACGCTGAGCAAAGCGCCACCTGCCTGGCTCAGGATAAACGTCCGGGGAAACACCATACCTGGTATTATGGAACAGGTGAGATGCTGAGTACCACAAACAGGAATGTCTCTACCAATGCACGAACATACGGAATTGGAAACGGAATATTCAAATCGACCGACAATGGGGCAACCTGGCTACCACTGGCAGCTACACAAGGGACCCTTCCCTCAAGCCTTAGCGAAGTTTTTCAGGGAGTCTGGCGAATTGCCGCCGACCCGGTCCGGATGGATAAAGACATCGTATACGCGGCATGCTATGGTGCAATTATGCGTTCCGAAAACGGAGGGAACAGCTGGCAGGTGGTCTTAGGCGACCTGGAAAACAAGTCATTCGGAAGTGATGTGGCGGTAACCTCCGATGGTGTTGTTTACGCTGCACTTGGCAGTTTCTGCCTTTCCATTGAACCGCCGGGTAAAGCTGGGATCTGGAGATCGACAGATGGATTCAACTGGACACTCATCACCCCACAGGGATTTCCCGCGGATAACCGTGTTACCAAACTGGCTGTTGCACCATCGAATGAGAACATCCTCTACGTTTTTACAGAATCGCAAAATCCCGATCTCAATCCTTTTGGGGGATATACCAATACCCTGAATACCTTCTGGAAAATGACATGGAACCCTGCTGCCAATTCCGCAATTTGGGAAAACCGGACTTCCGGGATGCCCGGAAGGGGTGACGGCAACATTAACGATTTTCCTTATGCCCTGGTCGTTTATGGCGGCTACTGTGTAGATCTCGGTGTGAAGCCGGATAACGAAAATGTCGTTTTCCTTGGCGGGATGAATATGTACCGTTCCACGAACGGGTTTTCCGATACCCTTATGACAACTTACATTGGCGGGTATCCTTATGATATGGATTCCATTCATGCCTTGCATCCGGATGAACATGGGATCGCGTTTCTTCCCGGAAACCCTGAAACGATGCTCATTGCCAATGACGGAGGCATCTACCGTACCACGAAATGCATGGCCGACAGCAGTCATTTTTCATGGGACCGGTTAAACAATAATCTTACGACCACGCAATTTTACAGTGCTGCCATCGATCATGGTTCTTCCGGTGATGACTGGATACTGGGGGGACTGCAGGATAACAACTGGTATTATACAATTACGAATGACCCCACTGAATTCTGGTTTAACATCGATATCTGTTATGATGGGTTTGCAACCAGCGTGGCACCCAACTGGGAATATTGTGTCATCACCGCCTACAGCGGAAACGTATGGACCTCCCGCTTCGATAATAATATGCATACAATGGATATCTTTCCGCAATTGCCCGATACCCTCCTGAAGTATTACGATCCGGTGATGGGCAGCAATACACTTTTTTCATTTTACCAGAACCAGGCGCTTGATCCCAACACCAGTTCAATATATTACCTTCCCACAAAAACCAGCATCTGGAGAAAAGATGATATGAGAGCGGCTGCATACGATACGGGGCTTCGCAATGCTGGCTGGAACCACCTGAACAACGTGGATGTGGGCTCGGCTTCTGGAATCAGTTACCTGGCCGTTTCAACATTACCCGCAAACCGGATCTATTACGGAACCAACCTTGGAAAGCTGTTTCGGCTGGATAATGCAAATTCCGGGAATCCTGTTCCGGCGGAAATTACCGGAACTAATTTCCCCTCCAACGCATTTATTGCCTGTATTGATATTGACCCTGAAAATGCAGATCATTTGATGGTGACCTTTTCAAATTATGGTGTGCAGAGCCTCTTTCATTCTACCGACGGCGGCTCCACATGGACTGCTGTGGGCGGCAATCTTGAGGAGTTCACGGATGGCTCCGGAAATGGTCCCTCTGTCCGCTGCACGAAAAAACTGTTTTACCAGGGTAAAAAGATCATTTTCGCAGGAACCTCCTGCGGTTTGTTTTCAACGACAGAACTGAAGGGAGACTCAACGGTTTGGGTCAGGGAAGGTGCGAATACCATCGGCAATGTGATGGTTGATATGATCGATGCCCGGCAAACGGATGGGTTCGTTGTAGTTGCCACCCAGGGGAATGGAGTTTACAGCACCTTCTTTAAACCATCCACAGGTATTAAGGAATCATCAGAACATCTTCAGGTGACCATTGGAAATATTTTTCCCAATCCGCTGAAGGATGCTGCATCCATTGAAATAAGATCATACAGTTACATCCGCATTAAAACCACCCTTTATTCAAACAGCGGGAAACAGGTAAAACTCTTTCCGGAGAAAAACCTTTGTCCCGGCGTTCAGCATCTGTCACTTTCCTTTGGCACTCTTCCTGCCGGTGTTTATTACCTGACCTTTGATGATGGGAAAGAGAGGATTGTAAGAAAGGTTGTTGTAGAATGATGTTCCCGCCTTCGGGTGATTGAAATACCAAAATGGTCAATGTTTATTTGAGATCCTGACATCAAAAATATGTTTCATATAAAAGAAAGGACAAAAGCTATGAATAAAGCGTTAAAAATCACATTCCGGATCGTGAAAAACCGATTCACCATCCTCTTCATCATGTTGTTTATCTTAGTTGCTGCAATACAAAGCGGCTGTAAAAAAAGCAGTTCTGACCAACAGGATGGATTGCGTGTGACCGATGAAACGCTTCGCTTCGTCTGGCTTGCCGACAGCCGGGGAGACACGCTTGAACATCCGGTGAACACCGAAGCGTTGAATACCATCATCGCCCAGATTGCCGCGTTGTCACCCAAACCAGCCTTTGTGTTTTTCGGCGGCGACCAGTCCTACCGGGGCTATATCAAACCATCCTACACCTTTCAGGCTTGGAAAAACCTGTTCGCACCCCTCGGAACCGGGATACCCCTTTATACCGCCATCGGCAACCATGAACTGTATCACCAGCATGCCTCCTACGGTTACCTGCTGGTAAACCAGCAGGAGTACCAGAATGTATTTTCAGAGAATCCCGACAACGGACCTCCCGGCTACGATCATCTGGCCTATACTTTTACTTCTCAGGGCGGCAACTCCTTTTTTGCGGTTTTGGATCCCTATTTTGTAACAAAGGACACGGTACACATGGGCCTGGGGGGCCACATTGATCCCGACCAGATGTCATGGCTAAAAGCACAGGTGGCCCAGACAAGTGCACAACACAAATTTCTTTTCATCCATACGCCTTATTACTATATCTCCGACGACTCGACCGAGTCCTCGGCTGCAGACACATCCCTGACGCTGCTCTGGTCTTTCCTGGATGCCAACAAGTTTGACATGTATGCATGCGGGCATTCACATCTCTTTTCCCGTAAAACCATCGACAGCAGCATCCCCGCGAATCCACCCACCACACCGCCAACTCCCGCATGGCAGAACAGTGTCGTACAACTTCTCAACGGCACCTGCGGCGCCGGTCCTTCTACAGAAATCGTCGATGAGAACCTCAGAATCCTATGGAATATCCACAACGACCCCCAGACCTATTACTACAGCGTCATTGATATTAACGGCGGTACCGTTACGGTAAAAAGTTACGGGGGGTATACAGGGGCTTACACCCTTATCGATTCATTCACGATTCAAAAGTAAAATAGCATTCATTTCACAACCAATTGAAAACGACAATGAAAGGAACCGGATTTTTTTTATCGGTACTGATGATAATGACCTGCTTGACGTTTAGCCGCTGCAAAAAAAGCGACAATACCAGCAGCAATCAGCCTGAACGGAAAAAATATGCATGGGTTGTCGGTCAGAAGGACAGTACCGGGTTTGGCATGATCCTTTTTTCGGCCGATTGCGGAGAAACCTGGACAAGGCAAGGTCAGGACACAGCAACTCTGAAAGATATCTCTTTATATGATGTTTGGGCAGTTGATGAAAACAATGTTTGGGCGGTGGGTTCCGATAATGCAATACTTACAACCCGCGACGGCGGAAAAAATTGGGTGCGGATAGCCGCCCCTTCACTTCCATCGAAACCAAGACTTTCCGCCATTTCCATTGTGAACAAAACCAATATCTGGATCAGTGGTACGGAAGGCACCGTGTATAACTCTGCCGATAATGGAAAAACCTGGAACGTGTTTGATACTGCCTTCTTCCCCAGGGCGCTTATGCAGGGAATTTGTGCCGTTACTCCTCAAAAAGTTTACGTTGTCGGAGGGGATGGAGGCGCTTCTCCCAGGGGCTTTATTGGCTTTACCCTCGACGGAGGGGCAACCTGGAATTCCCTTGTCCCCGAAAATGACTTCAATAAACATGAATGGATCGGTGTTACCTCTTATGGGAATACCATTGTCGTGTATGGAGGAAATTCTTTTTATCTGGTCAGTACAGACGGCGGTGCCAACTGGAAAAATGATTCCGTTAAAACGAACGGAGGGGGTGGCGTAGGGGCAGACCTCAACCACCTGATGATGCTCGATAACCGGACCTGGTGGGGCGCCTTTGATATGAACCGTGTTTACATGACTGCTGACGGTGGATCTGTATGGGCTGACCAGCAAACAGACGTGAGCGGTGAATTCCTTATTGGGATCGATGCCTGGAACAACAGCAATGCGTTGGCTGTGGGCGAGTCGTCAGGCTGGCCCCAACTGGGCTCTGTCCTGAAATATTCAGCAATAACCGGTAATTGGGAGACAAAAAAAACACTACGCTCCAATTTATCAAAGATCTCCTTTGTCAAGCCATAATCCCATTAATAAAATTCCCCTATGAAAAAGTATTACTTTTTTTTGGCCATAGTGATTTTACTTCCTTTGATGGTATCAGCACAATGGAGTACTAATCCGTCCGTCAATACTACCGTGATGGAGTCGAAAGGCTCTAATGTCCTGCCAAAAGTTGCAACCTGTTTAAACGGCGATACCTATATCTCATGGTTTTCTGCCTCGGCCGATATGAATTTTCATGTCCTTATGCAGCTGTACGATAAAAACGGGTATAAGAAATGGGCAAATGATCTTGTGGTTAGCACACATCCTACCATGTCGTGGGTTACGGATTACAATCTTATTGTTGATGATGAAGGAAATGCGGTACTGGTTAACCAGGATTTACGGTCAGGAGCGAGCAATGTTTATGCTTATCGTATTTCACCGGATGGCGGGTTTCTCTGGGGTACGGAGGGTCTAACGGTTACGCGGGATACAGCAATGGAGAACTTTTCCCCTAAAGTGTTGAAAACAAAAACAGGAGATTTTATCGTCAAGTGGAATAAAAGTCCCGCCGACAGCAACAGCCCGATAAAATCCACCATCGGGCTGCAAATGATCTCTAAGAATGGTGACCTTTTATGGGGGAACGGGGTTTTCATAGCGGATACAAATAATAATTATTTCGCAGATATCCTTGAAACCGAAGATAGCTGCATTATTGCAGCCTGGGATAACTCTGAATATCTTCTTGCCGACACAGCCATCGGCGAAAGGCACTATCTGCATATCTACGCTCAAAAATTTGATTTAAACGGGAACCCGCTCTGGTTTGGCGTTGTACAGGTTGATTCAGGCTCAAACCTGGAAGTTGGAAACTACATCCGCCCATACCTTGAAAACGACGGGAGAGGTGGTGCGTTTATTCTTTGGAAATCCATGTTTTCGTTTACGGTAACCCAACTGGTTCAGCACCTGAATGCGAACGGGAACCCTGGATGGCAGGGACATGGGTTGGAAGTGTCAGGAAACAATGACAACAGTCATTCGGATGGCAGCATGGATTTTGTTCCTGCGACAGGCGAACTCTACATCACATGGACAGAATATCATTATAACGGAGCCAGTTTATCGGATTGCTGGGGAATTTATGGTCAGAAGTTTTCTCCCGAAGGACTGCCACTCTGGGGCAGTTCGGGAAAAGCAATCATTCCGTTGGATTGTTCCCCCGATACCGCATACCTGTCGCCTCTCCTGATGGGCGCACCTTCTCATGATCATGTTATTTTTTATGAGAAGGACTTCCTGAAAATAAATTATCCCGACACGGTTATCGTAAATCAGATTTTTGCAACCCGGGTTGACTCCAACGGGAAACACGTATGGACTGGCAAAATAAAACTGGTTTCCAATTCCGATTTCGATGAAGAGAATGTTTGCGTAAGTGATTCATCCCAAAGCCAGTGGATACTTTCCTGGTCATTCGACAGGAATGACAACGAACATACCGGCATATCGGTTCAGAATTTTAAAATGAACGGGCAATTAGGATCGCTTGCGGTTCCGGACCCTGCCTCATTCATGAATACTCCTGGTTTATCAGTTTGTCCGAATCCTGTTGAACAAACGGCAACCATTCACTATAAACTTGAAACCGCTGACCATATCTCCATCTCCCTCCTTGATTCACAGGGCCTGTTTCTCAAAAGAATCTCCGATGGAATTGAGTCATCAGGTGCGCATTCCCTGATTTTTAAAAGGAATAATGATTCACCGGGGGTTTATATTCTGAAGATGGAGACATCCGAAACAACTTTTTGTATCAAAATGATCCTTTTGTAATAATGTTTATCTAAAAAAGAAACACGGTCATGAAGGGTTTAAAAAGAGAAAAACAGCAAGTATCCTTTCGAATCATAAACCCCGGACGAATTTTGGCATTCTTATGGGTAGTGGCTGTCTGCAGTCAGCTCGTCCTCCAGCAATCCTGTGAAAAGAAAGAAAAAGAGGATGAAAACCTTTACCTGACGGTGAAGCTTTCGGGATCAGGAATGCAAAATGAATCCTATTATTCACTGAATTACACGGAACGGTCGGTCGAACTTGAGTTCAGCCAGCCGATTGATTCTTTATCCATCAATGGGAATATCTCCTTCTCCGACAGGAACGGTTCTCTGGACTCGATGTGCAGATCTATTGCTTACGGCAGAAAGGTCATCCTGGCCTTTAAACCCGGTTTTCGGCTGGATGATGGCTGGAAGTACAAAATCATTCTTAAAACCGGACTCAGATCAACTTCCGGTTCAACACTTCCTTCTCTTACACCTATTGAATTGAGAACATCATCAAGGCATTTGGGTATTGACAACGATTCTGTTTCACGAAACTCCATTGTTTGCATCAGTGATATCCATATGGGGGATCCAAGATCCGTTACCTTGGGGTATTGCTGGTTTGCCAAAAATGCACAAGCCCTGGAAAGTTTACTGAATGTTGTAATGACCAGCCAACAGGTAAAACAGCTGGTCATACTTGGTGATCTGTTTGATGAATGGGTGGTTCCGTATCGCCTTTCACCCTTTGATTCCCTGAGCGGTATAAATAATTCGAGGGATTACTTTTTATCTGTTGCGAATGCGCCAACAAACATCAATATCATCAATAAACTAAAAGACATTGCGTCAGGCGGAACAACACAACTCATCTATATTCCCGGAAACCATGATATGCTTTTAACACAAGAGGTACTTGAAGAGATCATCCCCGGAGTTATCTGGCAGGGAGATTCCCCTGGGCTCGGCCATTATTCCCCGTTTAGTGAAATCATAATGGAGCATGGTCACCGGTACGATTTCTTCAATTGTCCGCAACCGCTTACTACTCCTGGCCATATGCTGCCCCCCGGATATTTTATTTCAAGGCTGGATGCTGAAGGATTAATGGAAAAGAGGCATTCCGCACTGAAAGATACGCGGTCGATGGAGGGTGATGCAGAGTTCATGACTGCCTGGACTGCGGCGTTTGAATATCTTAAAATTCATTATTCCATCACTGTTGCAGCAGATTCCATGAATATTCTTATGGACGGGATTGATAATTTTCCGGGTCCATACAGCTTTAACGGAGTCAGGGATAAATTCGCGGCAAACATCGAAAATGCCTGGACTTCCACGGAAACCGGCAATGGACTCCCGGTTTCAATGCCTGTGCTGATGGCCATACTGGATGGCAGTATTGATCTCTCATTTACAGCGGCTTATGAATACATGCAAACAACCGCGCCAACACAGTACAGGATTGTTGTCTTCGGTCACACGCATAACCCCATGCTCAAAGTCTATCCTGCCGGGAATATATATACCGGCATTTATGCAAATACGGGATCATGGGTAAACGCCGAGTTAAGCAGCAAACCTGTGAGGACATTTTTGGTCATAAAACCAGGGGAATGGACCGGCTCAGATCTTGATGTGGTTTCGTTGTTTCAGTACAATCTCGACAGCGGCAGCGGCAGCCCAAACCCTGATTTTACCCCTGTTCTGATCTCCGAAGAAAGTATTGACAAATGAGAGGAGGTTGAGGATGAAAACAAAGAAATCTTTACAATTTTCGATGAAGAGAAGGCTGACATTGACGGTGTTATTCCTTTTAACAATGTGTTTCGTGGTTGGCCAGAAAGCAGACACTTCCAAATACCTTCCACAAATCAGTCTTTCTGCAACAAACGGATTCGGTCCTTATGTCATCGGGACCATTCAGGGAAACACCATTCTTGCGAATGATTTGCCTGCCAATACCTCGAAAGCGATGTTTCGTTTCATCGATGCGGATAGTGTTCAGGTTGGCAACAGTTATGTAATACAAGGCACTTCATTGGATTCCGTTTCCTGGAATGTTCAGCTTGATTCATTGAACCTCCCCCTTTCGCCGCAGCTGCAGCTTGAGCTGACTTACAGCGGAGACAGTATCGCAGACTATTATGTTGCATTTATTGTTTACCCTGATACGGTTTCTTTTCAGGCCACAAACGGATGGGGCCCTTTCATCACAAACAATTATCCTTTTTCCGATACATCCTGGCATCCTGTGCCGGAACTGAACAATACATTTACAGTAAAAAACCTGCCTCCCCGAACGGATACGGTCATTTTCCAGGTTTTCACAAACGATTCAACCCTGATCACCGCTCATACAGTTGTTGCCGCACCGGGGCACGATCTTGATTCAGCAGTTTTTTCAAATGTCCGCATGGATAACCTTCCCCTCTCTACGGCTTCACTGGAAACGCTCATCCATGCAAGCGGCGCTCCGGTTAAGGGTCTCGGATTTCATAAGAACTTTGTTACTGCCCCTCATAAACCAAGGCTGACGAGTAAAGTCCAGGGAACAACCCTGAATGATTCAATCCCATTAATCCGGGAAAATCCAGCTTCTGGGCAGTCACTGATGGTGGATAGTGTAAAATATGCCAGGATCACCAACGGACCGGGTGAACCCTGGTTTGGCGGTTACCGGGGGCCATACAGCATGGATGTTATTTTGGATGATTTTTCCATAGAATCGTGGTTAAGGATGAACCTTGCTGCGATCACACACTATACGCAGAAGGAGCTTTACTTCATGAGCGTTGATTCCGTGTTTGCCGTGTCATTTATAAGTGAGTCCGATGGAACTCAATCTGCTTTTCGTTTGTATGCATTTGCCGGGGGCATTTACTATCAGCTCTATGAAGCCATTTTCAATAATACCCTTTTCGGTGGTAATCAATGGCATCACCTTGCCATTGTAATTAACAGATTCAGCAATATTTATAAGTTTTACCTGGATGGAAATCCCATCCCGACAACGGTAAATCAGGACAATATAAACTACATCCTTGGTAATACCAATTATACCCATAATTTAAAAACCCAGCCTTTGATTTTGGGCGGAAATGACAAAACAGAACACAGCTTTATCACTGCATTTGATGAGGTCAGGATCTGGCGGCGTGAACTCCTGCAATCGGAAATCCGGACTAACATGCACAATCCTGTGTTGCAGGATGTCTCACTGATGGGTTACTGGAACTTCGACGATCTGCGCAACCGCCTTCATTATATCTCCGATCTCAGTTATTTGAACAATTCCGGGGAACTGAAAAACGGTGCCGTATTTATTCCGCAGTATCCCGACCTTTATGTGGTGAGCGATACGATTATCGTGCATTCCAGTAATTTGAATACAGATTCTGTACAATTTGCCTTCCTTGATGAAACCAAACATGCAGCAGATTCCCTAAAGATAAAAGTTCAGAACCGAACGGCCTTGCTCGCTTATGATATTTCAACGCTACCATATTCCGTCAATCAGCTCAGGGTCAGGGAAATTTATCCCGGAGGTTCAGAAAGCAATGCCGGCACCGATTATAATTTGAAAATTACCGCCCCGGCACCGGTTGCCACTCCCCAGACTAACTGGGGTACCTTTTATTACAACGGAAGTTTCGGCTCCCTTCAAAATACCATTCTTGTAAATGGTTTACCGGCCAATACATCGAAGGTTTTGCTGGGATTAAAAAATGGTGATACACTTTACAATGTTGATACCGACACGCTTAACAGTGTGCCTTACCAGTACAGCCTGAGTTTAAACGGAACCGATAATTATATCCAGACTTCCCAGCAAATCGCCGGACTGAAAAATATTCAGGTATCCTTATGGTTTAAAACCACCACAACAGCCGGAGGCGAACTGATCGGGTTCTGTGACATGCAGAATGGGATCCCCGCCAGCAATTCTGACCGCGAAATCTATATGGAAAAGGATGGCTCACTGCGTTTTGTTTATATAAATGACCTGAGCACTGTTACACTGTATGGATCAAATAAGTACAACGATGGATTCTGGCATTGCGTAACAGCAGCCATTGATCCAAACACGGTTGCGTCTCTCTATGTCGATAATTCACTGGTTGATCAGTCAACCTTCGCGAATACGGAATATTATAACGGATATTGGGTAATCGGCCGTAACGACGGGTCTAAATCTGCATTTAACAATAACCTCTCGGCTTACTTCAAGGGATCGATTGCTTATGTCAACATCCTGATGTATGAAAAAAATACCGTTACAATCCCCGATAAGGCCCTTCTGAACGGGGGGGCCAGGGGAAACCTGCTTTACAGGCTGGATGAAGGTTCAGGAAAGCAGATCCATGACACAGAAGGAAGTAATACGGCAACCTTACAGGGAACAGGGCAGGACTGGACAAAAACGAATAAAATCTCGATGATCAGGTGGCAGCACAACATGGAAGATAAATACCCTGGAAACTATACATTTTTTGCTCAGGTGTATTATCCCGGAGGAGATAATAACGGCGTGTTTTATCCTCTTGGTACGTTTGATATTGAGGATCCGATGCCGGGTTCTGATTTTTCTTTTAACCTTTCCAATGGCAATGGTTACTTCAATGAAGGGGAACAATTGACGAATACCTTCTTTTTTGAAACTGATTATACCGGACAGGGAAGTCCAAACTGGAAAAATAACTTTGTCAGTTGCGATGTGGTTACGCTCCAGCATCAGGTTATCAATCACGGCATTGTTACTTGGAAACCTGCCGGATACCAGGGGTCTCTTACCATTGATATGGGCGATGCTCCCCCTGGCAGTTATCTGAGTTTCCAGGTAGGATATGAAGAAACAAGCAATACCTATGTTAGTCTCAATTCCTTTTCTGTTCCGCTGTTGATAAGGTCCATGCTTGCGCCGACGGTTTCGGGCGATTTCGGACCGTTTGAGCAGGCGATTGCACCGGGAACAATGGCTCAGCAAAATACCTTCACGATTTTTGAGGAGGGCCTTTCCGATCTCAGTAAAGTAACGGGAACCTTTTATGATGCCGCCGGAAATGTGATCGCCACTGCCGAGGGTGTGCATATTAATGATACTACCTGGCAGATCAGTCAGAATATGGCAGTACTTTCACCTCCGGAATCCAGCCTGAAGATCTCCTACTACCTGGGAACGGGAAATTACCTGGCCATGGTAGCCGGGCCTTACCAGATTACCATTCATAAAACCCGGCCCGAGTGGTTTGATATGGCCGGCGATTCCGCTTTCCGTAATATCCAGGAAAGCGGTGACATTGTTACCTTCCAGGTGGATACCCCCTTTGATAACAGTTACCTGATAAATAATTCCACGGAAATGGATATCCCCAAATGGGTTCCGTTGATCGGAGAGTCAAGCTGTACAATGGAAGTACCAACTGGCCAGGCGTACCTGAAATACACAAAGTCTGAATCGAAATTGAGCCTGAATCAGCCTCCCGACTTTTTCCAAAAAGTGTTTAACCTCGGTGCCGGAAATGCTTCTACCTTGTCATTTACATTCAATGAGACACAAAGCAATTCTTTTAACCTGGATGCGAAGAATAACCTGTTCGCTACACAGAACTTTTCAACCGGAGGCAGTATAACATCAGGGTTTAATAAACTTGCCAACATTGCAGAGAAAATAGAGGAAATCATCCAGGCGGCCGAAGTAGTGGATCCGGGAAGCGTCATTGTAAAACCTTCGTTCGAGATTACCTATACCGGAAGTTTTGAATATTCATCGCGCCTTCATCTTGCGATCGATTCGCTTAGCGGGAAGTGGGGTTCATACGGGAACCTGAATGTTGATGCTAACCCCAGCCATGCAGAGGCTTTCAGGAACAGCTCCTCCTACAACTTTTATTCAGGTTCTCTGGGAATGGAATTCGGAGTAGGAGCCGAATTGCTCGAAGGGCTTGTTTCCGGGCATTTTGGGCTGGATGGCCGTTTCCTCCTGGGATTCGGACAATCCTATGTTTCCATGCCCAGATACCTTTCAAAACCATTGAAATCATTTGCATTCCAGACATACGGGCGTTTTTACATCGACGTATTCTGGGGCTGGTATGAGAAGACAGTATGGGGGCCTAAAATGTTTTATTCCACCACCCTTTGGGGCGATGACATGAGCAATGCCTTTCCCCCGGCAGGAAAGAAAAATATGGATGTAAGACCAATCCCTGCAAATTCATCGAGGAGCGACCTTGCAAATGAAATCCGGTTGGTGAGTTCAATTTGCCAGACACCGCTTCCCCGGCCCCAGTCGGTTATGCATGCTTCTGATAATTACCTGCTGTTCAACTGGCTCGAAAAGGGTGAAGAATTTGGTGAAAGGAATCTTCGCGGGCGATACCTGGACCTTTCATCTCATAAATTCTCAAAAAGGCATACCATAGAAACCAACCACCATGCACTTAACAGCCCTGTTTCCGACGTTTCCGGCGATTCTATTGCGATACTTACCTGGGCACAGTCAAGAACCACGGAGGATACCTTTACACTGATCGGCGCATCTGATCCGCTTCGTCACTTTATCGAGTCGCAGGATATCTGGTTCGCTGTTTATAATCTGAAAAAAGATTCATTGCTTCAGATGAGTAAACTGGATGATGATGTATCAACCTTAACAAGCGGAAGAGCCGAGGGAAATCCAAAGGTAACTATGTTGTCACCTAACCGGGCATTGATTACCTGGCAGGTCGTAAATATGGCTGTTCCTCAGGCCGATATCTGGTACACTTTTCTGGAGAAGAGCGGGACACAATGGATACAATCCAATCCTGCTGTAGCAGTTTCTGGAACGGATTTTAAAACCCAGGTAAAAATTATCTCGCCGGCAGAAAACCGGGCGGTATTGGTCTGGTTGACGACAAACCGGGCGGCTCCCCGCTTCTCAAAGATCATGACCTCGGTATTTGATGGTACAGCATGGTCGGAACCGGAAGTTCTTTCCGGACAGGACGAGGGATATTGCAATTACCTTGATTTATCGTTCAGAGGAAATACCGGGGGACTGGTTTATACCAAATTCGTTGAAGATGTGGTAAACGGACATCATGAAAAGCTGAAGCTGATTCCATGGGAATCGGATCATTGGAATAAAGACAAGGTCGTTGAATTGCTGGTTGATTCCGTCAATCACCTTCAATTGCCCAAGCTTGCCATTTATTGTGAAGGCGTTGCAGCAGTTGCCATAAAAAGGGAGCGGTTTACGGAGAAAAGTGAAAACCAGAAGATCAGCCAGGTTGATGTGTTTAAAGGAAACCTGAATACCCCTGCGGGGAGCTGGAACCATGCGGTGGCCAATCCTTTTATTTGTGATACAAGCCGTCAGGTCTCGGAACTGAACCTCTCCTTTGTTAACAAAGACACACTTTTTCTGTTAGATCAGGAGCGTGCCATGTTTGCAGCGAATGCTGCATCTTTGCCGCGAAACGGTATTGTTTTTGGCGATCCGTATATGAATCAGGTACTTCGCTGTTTTTCGGTTAAGGATGACGGGACCGTAAGCGACGTGGATGAACATCCTTATTTTCTGGGGGTGGATGATCCGCAACCTCAGCCCGTAAACACCGGTATACTTCAGTGTTACCCGAATCCTTGCAGAGACCATGCAACGCTGACTTTCAATCTCACTGGTCCCGCGAAAACAACCCTTGAATTATTCGATATTCGGGGAAGTGAAGTTGCAACCCTGATTCAAAATGATCTTCCTACAGGGATCTTCCAGTTCGACATTAACACTTCGCTGCTTAAACAGGGGACTTATATCTGCCGTCTTCAAACCGGGGAGTACATTCGTTCACTGAAATTGATTGTGAGCAGGTAAAGAAATAGTGCCGTTCTGTATCCATGAACCAAAATCAAAAAAAAAATATGAAAAAGTTAAAACTTTTAGTTGTTATAAGCTTCTTAGTCGTTTCAACGATTCAGTTATCCTGTAAACGCGATGATTCATCCAGTACACCAAATTACGGAGCTAAAACGAAAGAGTTGATTAACATGGTGGAAAGCAATCCGAATATAAAATCACTGTTGCTCAAATCCATTGCCCAGGCAAAAATGGTCAATCCGGATAAAAATACAAACCCGGCTCAAACGCTGGAAGAATATTATGAATTTGTTACATGGGCAGAGACTTGTATGCCATGGAGTATTCTTCCAAAAACACCCTACCCTTTATTGTATGATAAAATAGATCAAAGTCTTGACTATTTTTATTTTATAAATGACCAGCCGCTTACAGAACTTGAAGGTCAGGGATTGTATCATAACTCTCTTCAATATGTAGCCCCATACAATGATTGGCTGGTAAGTTTCATCAAAGCATGGGGCTTGTATCTGGATACACCGGATTCGTGGAAAGATGCATATTATCAATTGGCCCTGACTGATAATAAATTTGGTTTATCGGCCGGTTGGTATGAAGATCCTTCCAATTGGAAAACGTTTAATCAGTTTTTTACCAGGTATCTTAAGTCGCCGGATAAACGCCCGGTTACTTCTCCTGGCGACAGCACAATTGTTGTTTCACCGGCTGATGCCATACCACAGGGCGTATGGGCGATAGACGCCAATTCAAACATTGCCCTGAATAAAAGAGTAGCCATTAAATCCGGGACATTAACATCAATTGTAACATTAATCGGAGGGGACAGCCAATATAAAAATGAATTTGCCAATGGCATCATGACCCATACTTTCCTGGATATTCAGGATTACCATCGATTCCATTTTCCGGTAAGTGGTGTCGTAAAGGAAATCAGGAACATTGCTGAACAAGATGCAGTTGGTGGTATTATTACCTGGGATCCGTCAATTCCCAGATATCTGTTAGATTGTACAGTCCCCAGCTGGCAGGCTATTGAAACAAGAGGCTGTGTCATTATTGACACGAAGGATTTCGGTTTGGTGGCCGTACTTCCCATCGGCATGTCGCAGATATGTTCGGTAAAATTTGAGGATAATATTCACACCGGCACCATCGTAAAGAAAGGGGATATGATGGGATGCTTCCTGTTTGGAGGCTCTGATATTGTCATGATATTTCAACAGAAAGCCGGATTTGTGCTGGAACCTGCAGGAGGGGGTAGCGGCCAATCTTATCAACATATACTTATGGGTGAAAAATACGGAGTGCTGCAAGGCAAGAAATAATAATTTCCATCATGCAAACAGTTTGAATTAAAAAATGCTGATCGCAAAAATGTACGATTTTATCCCGTTTTATGAATAACAGCAGAAAATCAAACCAAGCAATTTGAACAAAAGCAGTACATACACCATTGGATTCCGCAGAGGAGGACTTACCTTACGGTACAGCCTGTTTTTCCTCTCGGCTATCCTGTTTATTTTCTCCGTCATTTATTTGTATACGCTTGGATTTACGAAGAATATACTGGAGAATGATGCGATGCAGCGGGCATCGAATATTACTGACCTCACCATTTCTAGGATCAGCAACATCATCCGGCCGATTGAACAGGTCCCGCTTATGCTTGCTTCCGCACTGGAATCAGGTCATCCTGATTGCAATAATGTTATGGAAATAGCAAAGGATTTTGTACTGCAAGATTCCGTTGCTTTTGGCACTGCTTTGGCTTTTGAACCCTATATGTATGACCCGAAGCAGTATCGCTATTGTCTGTATATTTTTGAGAACCGGGACAAAATCGTTCACAAAGATCTTTCTTCTCCTGAATATGATTATTTATCCATGGATTGGTACCGGATCCCCAAATTGCTTGGAAAACCGGTATGGTCGGAACCCTACTACGACAAAGGCGGTGGCGAAATGCTGATGTGCACCTATTCCGTTCCTTTTTACAGGGAAATACAAGGAAAACATACGTTTGCAGGGGTCATTACCATGGATATCTCTTTGCAAACCTTCAAACAGATTTTAAAATCGGCAAAGGTGTATAAAACCGGTTTCAGTTTCCTGGTTTCTCAAGGCGGAAAATTCATCACCTATCCTCAAGAGGAATATATAAACTCAGATGTTCGCGCCATTTATAAAAAGCGTGGCGATCCACAGGCATTAAAAATCATAGATAAAATGTTGAAAGGGGAGCGGATGTTTGCAGAAATCGGTAATTTCGAACAAAAGCAAGTGACTTCCCGCATCTATTTTGCACCTGTTCCCCGCACCGGATGGATTTTTGCACTCACCTTTCCGACAAAGGAATTGTATTCCGGGTTGAATGCATTTTTCAAAAAGCTTGCCATCATTTTCAGCCTGAGTCTTTTTGTCATGATCATCCTGTCCGTGATGATAACCCGGAAATTTACAAAGCCGATCAGCAAATTGGTTGACGCGACCCGGCGCATCGGGCAGGGTGACTTTGATACAAACATTCCTGTTTACCGGTCAAACGATGAGATTGCCCAGCTTTCCAACGCATTCTCGGTGATGAAAGAAGAACTGATCCATTATATCAACAATCTCAGGAAGACAACCATTGAAAAAGAAAAAATTGATAGCGAACTGAGTATTGCCCATGATATTCAGATGGGCATGCTTCCCAAAAATTTTCCGGAACGGGAGGATGTAGAACTTTATGCCTCCCTTGACCCTGCAAGGGCAGTAGGAGGTGACTTGTACGATTTCTATTTTCTTGATAAGGATCATCTTTTCATAGCCATTGGTGATGTTTCCGGAAAAGGGGTACCTGCCTCACTCTTTATGGCTACCACGAGGACCTTTTTCCGTTCAAGAATTTCCATTGGAACACCGATACAACAAACAGTAGAGGAGATCAACAGAGAAATTTGCAAGGAAAACCCAAACCAGATGTTTGTCACCCTCATTGCCGGGATCATTGATTTGCGTTCAGGATCAATGACCTATTGCAATGCCGGACATAATCCACCTTTGCTGATCCATCCATCAGGCGATACCTCGTGTTTACAGGATATCCACGGTATTCCATTAGGAATATTTGATAATGCTGAATATTCTTCAGGTACTGTAAGGTTCATTACTGGGGATCTCCTTTTTCTCTACACGGATGGGGTTACAGAGGCAATCAGGAATGACGACGCATTTTATGGCGAAGAAAGGATGATTGAATTGATCATGAATAACCACATGCTTTCTCCTGCCGGCATCATACAGCATCTGACACTGGATTTAAACGTATGGATGAAAGGAGTTGAACAGGCTGATGATATTACACTCCTGATTGTTAAAAATAAAGGTAGAAAAGAGGTGGATAATAAAACAGGTGAAACGATTCAAATTCAATTATTGAACAAGCTGGATGAATTGAAAAGACTTGCCATTGCACTTGAGCAAATTTGGAAAGACTGGGAAATACCTGCAAATGTTATTATGGAACTTAACCTGGCGGTTGAAGAGCTTTTCACAAATATTGTTTTCTATGCATATGATGACGAGAAAGAACATGCAATTGAATTAGAGTTTGAAAATCCTGCATCAAACTGCATCCGGATACGCTTAACGGACGATGGTAAAGCCTTCAATCCCCTGAAAAATCCGACCGGTGATAATCTCGTTAAATCTCTTGAGGAGCGAGAAATCGGAGGATTAGGCATTCACCTGGTAAGGAAAATGGTCAGTCATATAGAGTACAAGCGCTTAGATGGAAGGAACATCCTGCTTTTAACCCGAAACTTTTAATTCTAAAACCCTATATCATATGGAAATAACAGAGAAAAAAACCGAAAAATGCATGATCATCGGCATAGAGGGCAGGTTGGACACGATCAGCAGCGCTGTTTTTGAAAAACGGCTTATGGAACTGATAGATAATCAGATCATCAGGATCCTTGTCAATTGCTCGCAGATGGATTATATCAGCAGTTCCGGGTTGAGAACCCTTTTACTTGCCTTGAAAAGAATCGCGCCGGCCAATGGAAAGTTTGTTCTGTGCGAATTGGGTGAGAATATCCAGGAAATCTTCGCGATATCCGGGTTTAATAAAATTTTTGAGATCTATCCCGGTGAGGATGAAGCGCTCGGGATGTTTTAATTAATCATACGCAAAAATCAGCCATGGAAAACCTAGAATATTGGAAAAACTCGCTGCAAGGCTCGACTTTGCATATCCCATTTTATTTTTCGGGTGAGGGAGAAGGTACACGAAACATCTCCATTCAATTCAAATTGAATGCCGGGCAGCAAAATAGCCTGAAGCAATTCATCTCCTCCGGAAAATATGATATTTCAACACTTTACACGGCAATATGGGTTGCGCTGCTTTCCCGTTATGCCGATCAGGATGAAATTATCGCGCTGTTAACGGGATGTGGAATACCGCTGAAAGTGACACTGACCAAAGAAACCAACATCGCAGGTTTGATTACCATGATTTCCTTACAAATGGAGGAAGGTAAGAAATATCCCCTGGAGAGCTTTAATCATTTGATTGACTCATTCTCCAACGGGTTCAAAACAAATGTAAACGGTGGCATCGTGGCCATCAGGGAGGTTAAGAATCGCTCTTTTTCCTCTCACGATCTTAAGCCATTTAATATTCAGTTTGAATTTGAACCGGAGAATCCGGAATCTCTAGGAATTCTGTTTAATGACAGGCTGGAGGAGTTCTATGTAAAGCAAATGGGCGATCATTTTATCTCGTTACTGGAAGGAGTCATGGCAGAACCGGAAGCAAGCCTTTGGTCTTTTCCCATCATCACGAGAGATGAAAGTCAACGAATACTATTTGATTTCAATAAAACGGATGTGAGTTTTCGCGAGGATGTTACGCTTCACCAGCTTTTTGAAGAGCAGGTTCTCAGAACCCCCGATAACATTGCCGTGGTTTACAAGAATGAAAGCATTACCTACAGGGAATTGAACGAAAAGGCGAATCGCCTGGGTCATTCCATCAGAGGCTTCTACCGGACATTATATAAACAGGATATACTTCCGGATACCCCTATTGGAATCTGTATGGACAGGGGTGTTGGGATGATCGTGGCAATTCTGGGTATTCTCAAGTCAGGCTGCGCATACATGCCAATTGATCCGGACTATCCCGCCGATCGCCTCCGGTTCATGATGGATGACGCCCTTGCACCTTTGGTTGTAACAGAAATGGTCAACCTTGATAAACTTCTTTTTTTAAATCAAACAGACTATGGCGTAATTTCTCTTGACGGGGGCTGGGGGGTCATCTCGAAATATTCAGAGAAGAATCCCGAGCCCATCAACAATTCACGTAACCTGGCTTATATCATCTATACTTCAGGCTCCACAGGCCGACCCAAAGGCGCCATGATCGAACACCGGAACGTGATCAACTATGCTTTCTTTGATAAAAAAATGCGAGATATCAAACCGGGAAACCGCGTTCTTCAATTTTCCTCGATAAACTTTGACATGTCCGTGGGAGATATATTTCCTGCATTGTTATTCGGGGCCACACTCTACATTACCCATTATGAGCTGAGAATGGATCCGGAAGCTTTGTTAGCTTTTCTTAAGGAACAGGCTATCAACAGTATATTCTTGACTCCCGCCGTGCTATGTGCCATGCCGAAAGAAGATGTCCCTTCACTTAAATACATATACGAAGGGGGCGAGATTTGCGACAGGGATACATTAAATTTCTGGAGTAAAGGAAAATCCTTATTCAATGTTTACGGGCCCACCGAGGGTACGGTTATTTCAAATGGTTGTACCTATAACGAAGAGAGTTTAAGCACTGAAATTGGCCCGCCGAACGACAACATGAAAGTTTATGTTCTCGACAATTTTTTGAATCCAGTGCCAATAGGGGTCCCCGGTGAACTTCATATCGGTGGGATAGGCGTGAGCAGGGGATATTTGAATCGTCCTGAACTTACAGCCGAACGGTTTATTATAAACCCCTTTAATACCCCTGAAGAAAAAGCCGGGGGAAATAATCTCAGGCTTTACAAGTCGGGCGACCGCGTACGGTGGCTCAAAAATGGTTCAATTGACTTTCTTGGCCGGGTGGACTTTCAGGTGAAAATTAGAGGATTCCGCGTTGAACCGGGCGAAATTGAAACCGTTCTTTTGTCGCATGGAGAAATAAAAGAATGTGTCGTGGTTCCCTATGAGGAGGGCAATGAAAATCGTCTGGCTGCTTATTACGTGCCAATGCCCGAAACATCGCCGGCTATCACTGACTTGAAAGCTCATCTGGCAGAGTTTTTGCCCTATTTTATGATTCCGGCGGTATTCATGGAACTTGCTGAAATGCCTTTGTCGCCTAACAACAAAATTGAGCGCAAGTTATTACCGCCGCCTACAACAGGCCTTTTATGCTCCAGGGATCAATCCCCGCTGGAATACGTGGCTCCTGAAACTCCCCACGAAGTGATGATTTCAGAAATCCTTCGCGTTATCATGAACCTCGAGAAAATCAGCGTTGACAGCGATATCTTCGACATGGGAGTTCATTCCCTGATGGCCGCGAAGATAGCCTCCGAGATAAGAAAGAAATTTTCCAAGAAGATTGAACTCAAAGATATTTTTGAGCATCGGAATATCAAAAGCCTCGCGAAATTTATCTCGGAGATAACCGTGAATGAAAAAGCGGAACTTATTTCAATTTCACGGGTTCACAACAGGAAAAACATTCCACTTTCATTTCAGCAGGAACAAATATGGTTTTTAAGCAAACTTGTTCCCAACAACAGGGCTTATAATTTTCAGTTTACACTGACGCTGAAAGGTAAGCTCGATAAAAAAATCCTGGTGAAGTTTCTCAATGAAATGGTTATCCGCCATGAGATATTGAGAACAACTTTTCATGAAGGCACTCGGGGCCCGGTTCAGATTGTTCATGCCCCCTGGAAGGTGAAACTTAATGAAGCCGACCTGACCGTTCTTCCTGAAGATAAAAAAGCCGGAGAAGCTGAAAAACTGATAGAAAAAGTGCTATCCCACTCCTTCGACTTTAGCAAACTTCCGCTTATTTCGTGGAGCTTGTTTAAAATCAGTGAGGAAGAACATATTTTCCTTCACATGGAGCATCATTTTCTTCATGATGGATGGGAAGCCGGTATTTTCCTGCGAGAAATGAAAGCGTTTTATTGCGCGTGCCTTGAAGGCAAGCCCTCGCCTCTCCCGGAACTGCCAATACAATATGCAGATTACACAATTTGGCAACGCAACAATCTTTCGGGCGACCGTCTTGAGGAAAAAATAAGTTACTGGATTAATAAAATAAAGGATTACCCTACCGTCTTGAACCTGCCGGCCGACCATCCGCGTCCATTTGTACAGAGTTTTAACGGTAGCGCCATAAGGCTTGATTTAAAAAGAAGCCTGTATCATTCGCTGCGCGAATTCAGCAGGAATAACAAGGTAACTCTTTTTAATACAATGTACTCCGCCTTTTCCATTTTGATCTCAAAATACAGCCGGCAGTCACAGTTTCTCATCGGCACCGGGGTTGCCAACCGCAATTTAAAGGAAACAGAGGGGCTGATGGGGATGTTCGTGAATACCGTTCTTCTTTATTCCGATCTGTCAAATAATCCAACCTTTCAGGATCTTATAAATACAACAAAGGCGAGCATGATTTACGATGCCGCTCATTATGATATCCCTTTCATGCATATCGTTGAGAGGCTGAAAGCAGGCGTCACTCCCGGGCGAAACCCCTTGTTCCAGGTATTATTCGCGTTTCACGACAGCGATGTTCCTCTTCTCGATTTTGGAGGACTTCATGGCGAATTGTTCGAAAAACACAATGCCACTTCCAAATTGGATATGAATGTCATTTGCATTCCAAGAGCCGAACAACATGTAGCCACCGAATCAGCTCACTTGGAAACGGAAGATATTACCATTGTTTGGGAATACAACAGCGATATTTTCGAGAGAGAAACTATACAAGGAATGTTTGATCATTACATGGTTCTCCTTGAAGAAGTCATCAAGTTCCCTGAAAAAAAGGTTCAGGATATTGATTTGCTTGATCAAAAAGAGAAACAGAAGGTTTTACGCGATTTTAATGACAATGCTATTCATTATAACAGGAATAAAACCATAAAAGAACTTTTCGAGGAGCAGGTTAAGAAACGGCCCGATAAGATCGCCATTATTCATAACGGGAAAGAACTTTCTTATCGGGAGTTAAATTTAAAAGCCAACAGGTTTGCTGACAAAATATCGACCATCTACCGGAATCATTTTGCTGGTGAAGCTCTATATAATAAGCCAGTTGGCGTGTGTTTGGAACGCGGACCCGGTATGTTAGTCGGAATATTGGGAATTCTGAAATCCGGGGGGCATTATGTTCCACTCCTTCCTCATTTTCCTGAAAACCGGCTGAAATTTATCATGGAGGATTCTGATATCAAGATCATCTTTTCAGAAAACAACATTGTTAAACAATTACCCTTTCTGCCTGAACAGGGAAGAATCGTTGTGTCTCTTGACGAGGATGTAGAGGATAACGCTAATATACGTGACGAGAACCCGGATAATATTAACAACTCCGGGGATATAGCATACATTATATACACTTCAGGTTCCACCGGAAACCCGAAAGGAGTGACAATACCCCATATCGCTGTAAATAACTTTGTTGAATCGGTTAAGGCGGATATAATTTCTGAAAATGATATTATTGCACAAAGCGCCAACTTCGCCTTCGACGCTTCTATTTTTGAATTTTGGGGAACGTTACTGACAGGTGCAACTCTCGTGATTATTGACAACCACAAGGTTGAGGATTTCATGTTGTTGAAAAAGGAAATTTCTGATTATAAAATAACATCTGCCTGGTTTACAACTTCCCTTTTTAATGCTATCGTGGATTGCGACCCGGAACTGCTATTTCCACTCAAATCCGTGTTGTTTGGCGGTGAAGCATGCAATGTAAGCAGCGTTAAAAAATTACTCGAGATGAAACCGCCGTCCCTCACGCTCGTCAACGGTTATGGACCAACGGAATGCACCACTTTCAGTGCGTACTGTATCATTACAGATCAGTACAAGGAGAGCGATATTATCCCAATTGGAAAGCCACTCCACAACTATTCTGCCTACATCCTGGATACGAAACTAAACCCCCTGCCAGTGGGCGTTCCGGGAGAACTGTATATTGGCGGTGACTCTCTTGCAATAGGTTATCTTAACAGGGCTGAACTTACCAAAGAACGGTTTATTGAAAATCCGTTTGTGTCGAAAGGTGATAAAGAGATGCATAGAAATACCCGCCTTTACAAGACAGGCGACTTGGTGAGATGGCTACCGGATGGCAATATCGAGTTCCTCGGACGAACAGACTTTCAGGTAAAGATTCGCGGCTTCAGAATTGAACCCGAGGAAATTGAGACTGTGCTTCTAAGGCATGAGGATGTAAAACAATGCGTTGTAATACCATGGAATCAACAGCTTATAGCCTACTGGGTTCCCAGGGATAACGCGGTTGCCAGGGAAGATATGAAGACGTTCCTTGGCCGTCAACTCCCGGCATTCATGATTCCAACGGCTTTCATCAAGATGGAATCATTCAAACTAAATAGCAATTTTAAAGTTGACAGAAGTAAACTCCCAATCCCTAAATTAGAAGATATAATGTCTTCTAAAAGAGAATATAACCCACCTGTTACGTTGACGGAGGTTACACTTGCTGATATATGGAAAGAACTTCTGGCTCTTGACAAAATAAGCGTCAACGATAACTTCTTTGAAATTGGAGGCAATTCCATTCTCACGGTAAGAATGCTTTCAAGTGTAAAGAGGAAGTTTGGAGCGGATGTGAATATATCACAAATGTTTGCACAGCCCACAATAGCTTATCTGGCAGCGTTTATTGATGGCACGGGAATAACATCCGGCAATTCCGAAAACAATTTAAGTTTAGCGCTGAAGGATTCTGAAATGGTTGTCAAAGTTGAGAATACAAAATCAGAACAGGCACAACAACCTTCTTGTATTCTCCTTACCGGCGTTACCGGTTTTTTGGGGGTTTATCTTCTTGATGGGTTGATAAAGAAAACCAATGCTGAGATATATTGCCTGATAAGAGGCAAGGATATTGAGGATGTTCAGATTCGTTATGAAGTAACACTTGACTTGTACAAAAAGGAGTACTTGAAAAATCACCCAAGAGTAAAACTTGTAAAGGGAGATTTAGCGGAAAATAATCTTGGAATGGATGACGCCACCGTGGAAATGATGAATGATAAAATTGATTCCATATATCATTCGGGAGCCATGGTCCATCACATGTATGATTATAATACGATGCGAAAATCTAATGTTTTATCGACTTTTGATCTGCTTAAAATCGCGGCCACAGGTAAAAAGAAAACCCTCAATTATATTTCCACTTTAAGTGTGGCAAGTATCCGGGATGTCAATGGATGTACAGTAGAGGTTAATACTGAAGATTCACCCTTGTCAACGAACGGTTATACATTGACCAAGTGGGTTTCAGAGAAAATATTAAATAATGCTCAGAGCATAGACATTAATATTTTCAGACCCGGCAACATCACCGGCGACAGCAAAGACGGGATCTGCCCGCCTGAAAAGAACCATGCTCTTCTTCTTATGAAAGGGTGTATTCAAATGGGAGCCGCTCCTGATTGGAAGAGATCAATGGAAATGACCCCGGTTGATATCCTTGCCGATGCTATTATTGAACTGGCGACTACCTCGCGCGGGGGTAATACCTACAACATGAACAATCCCCATGAGATCACCTGGCGGGAGTATATTGATATTATTGAAAGCGATGGGTTTAACATGGAGCTTCTTCCTGTGAATATCTGGAAGGAAAAACACCTTGCAATGACAGATGAGAGAAATGCCATGTATCCAATCAGGGAATTCTATTTGAAAGAAAGGAAAGATATCATGACCAGGGAATGGAAAACCTTTTCACGTTGGAATTCCAGGGAAGTCATGGAAAAAGCGCTTTTATCGGGTATTCATTATCCGGAAAAATATGATGATTATTTCAGGTTGATTTTAAATTATCTCAAGGAAATAGCATTTTTAACCAATTAAAAACGAGAAATATGAACTATGATTTTATCATTGTAGGATCGGGAGCTGGAGGTGCAACTCTCTCGAAAGAACTTGCAAAAAAAGGCAAAACAGTCCTTGTCGTGGAATCGGGCAATAATGTTTTTCCCCTGCCATTTGTACTTGAGAAATCGGTAGAAGGAACTGATATATTCACTGCTTATGGCGCTGGAGGCGCGACCGTGTTAGCTAATGCAAATGGTATGCGTAGCCTGGAAAAACAACTTGCTGAATTCGGTATTGTGTTGGATAAAGAATACGCGGAACTTGAAAAAGAGACTGGGCTGGCACCGATTCATGATTCTCTTCTTTCCCATGATGGTTCAATCAGATTGCTTGAACTCTGTAAGAAAGCCGGGATTGGAATGCAAAAAATGCCCAAATTCATTGATCATACAAAATGTACAAGATGCGGGAATTGCAGTTTGGGGTGTCCCTCCGGGGCAAAATGGACGGCCCTGAGTTTTCTCAGGGAAGCTGAATTTCTTGGGGCAGATGTAGTCTATAACACCAAAGTCGAAAAAGTAATCGTACAAAATGGTAAAGCCAAAGGGGTAGATTGCATTTCTGCAAACGGAACTGTTAAATACTATGGTAATTCTATCGTCCTGGCAGCAGGCGGAATTAAATCCCCGGTTATCTTGCAGAACTCAGGCATTAAAAATGCCGGGCAAAATTTATTCATTGATATTTGCGAGTTTTATTATGGCATTACTCCCGATATTGATTTATCACATGAACCGCCAATGCAACTTGTTAACACGGAGTTTTTGGAGAAAGAAGGATTTATGCATTCTACAGGTTCCTTAAAGGATAAAAGCAAACTGAAATATTATCTTAAGGACAATGTAGATGCCTATATGAACAATAATTTGTTTGCCGTAATAGTCAAAATCAGAGATGAGGCAAAGGGAAGAATCTTTCCTGACGGTACCTTATCTAAAACAGCCACTGCACGGGACAGAAAACGTCTTGATAAGGGAGGAGAGGCAGCAAGAGACCTTTTAATGGTAGCCGGAGCTAAGTCCGACACAATTCAAAAGCGGGAAGGTTTATATGGCGGGCATAACGGGGCATCTGCGGCTATTGGGGTTGTGGTTGATAAAAACTTGCAGACAAAAATTGATAACCTTTTTGTATGTGATGCAAGCATTTTACCAGAGTCGCCCGGACTTCCACCCATGCTCACAATTATGGCAATTGCAAAATGGTTCGCGAAGAAATGGTGATAGTATGACATGGAAAATAATTTAAATCTCATGGTTGAGACATATGCTACCCCCGCAGGCAGAATGTATGAAATGTTTTACTTCGACAGAATGTATCCTTATTTAAATTCTGAGCGAAGGGAGCATATAAATTCATTCCTTCATGCTGAAGATGCAATTAGATCACTTGCCGGAGATTGGTTGGCAAGGATAGTATTGTCTGAAAAACTTCATTTGAATTTTTCGGAAATTTTGATTGATCATGATGAAAACGGAAAACCTTTTTATAACTCTTCTTCCGGTATTCATTTTAATATATCACATTCCGGTGATTGGTCAGTTTGTGCTGTATCCGAATTACCTGTAGGGATAGATATAGAAATGGTGCAGCCGATAGACTTAAGTATTGCAAAGGATTGTTTTACAGAAAACGAATTTGATAGGATGACTGGTTTTGCAGACAAAACAAAACAACTTGATTATTTCTATACTATCTGGACAATAAAAGAAAGTTATTTGAAAGCAACCGGTTCGGGATTTTTCAAATCCCCTGATTCTTTTGGGGTAGAAATAAAAACCAATCAAATTCTCTTGACCGGTGACGTTGAAAGGGGGTACTGTTTCAGACCATATAATTTTGAATTTGGCTATAAACTTTGCACCTGTAGCTTAGAAACGAGATTTAGTGACAATATAAAAATCCACATTCCGGAATAGGAGTTACTTATGATAAATACAGATTCTAATCAGGTCATTGTTATTGATCCCGCAAAACAGCGTTGGATAATATATAGTATCGCCTTTTCAGCCTTCATGGTTATGCTCGATAACTATATTGTGAATATATCACTACCCGCAATTTCCAAATCATTTAATGTTGGTATTGATGGCGTTTCGTGGATAGTTATCGTGTATTTGTTAATATTGACCAGCGCCATTCCGTTTTTCGGAAAATTAGGAGACAGGGTAGGATTGATAAAACTCTTTATTGCAGGCTATATCGTTTTTGTTTCAGGTTCGCTTCTCTGCGGTATATCCCCATCGTTATACATGCTGATATTCTCTCGCTTTTTGCAGGCCCTGGGTGGAGCTGTTCTTTATACTGTGCCTTCAGCTATCATTACAAGGTTTCTTCCACCGGAAAAACGGGGATATTCTTTTGGCATTTTGGCTACTGCTGCTGCTGTTGGGTTTGCTATGGGATCACCATTAGGAGGACTGATTACTGCTAATTTTGGTTGGCCATGGGTATTTCTGATAAATATTCCCATCGGTTTTATTGCCATAATCATTGTTTTAAGAAAATTTCCCCGTGAACAAAAAATTGCTATGCTTCATGAGAAATTCGATATCCCCGGTGTATTCTATTGTTTTTTCTGGCTGATCACATTGATGTTTTCATTAAATATGGGAAGAAAGTTTGGTTGGACATCTCCGTTAATTGTTGTTTCTTTTCTAATGTCGATGGTTTTTTTGTTTCTTTTTATCTGGCAGGAATATTACTTCAAATTTCCTCTACTCGATTTGAAGCTATTCAGGAATAAGGGTTTTACCTATCCAAATCTAGCGAATTTTTTTGTTTTTATGGCAGCAAATGGCACAAACTTCGTACTACCCTTTTATTTAATGTACGCGCTTGAAATATCGGCTGAAAAAGCAGGGTTGGTTCTCATGGCGTTTCCTTTGATCAATATGATAATTGGGCCCCTAGCAGGAAAGGCTTCAGATAAGATGGTATCCTCGCGATTACTATGCATTATCGGAGCGTCAATCAGTTTAATTGCCACGGTAATCTTCCCGTTTACCATGTATTTTCAGGGACTATGGCCGATAATTTCGTTTCTGTTCATTACCGGATTCTCCCTGGGTATCTTCCTTCCACCCAACAATAATCAGATCATGAGCGCCGCCCCCAAAGATTCTCCTGGAATGGCATCTGGAATATTAAGAACATTGACAAATCTTGGTTCTGTCATCGGAGTGGCCGTTTTTGAACTCACTTTTAGTTTCTTCTTTATCGGAAAAAATTCTACGACAGGAAATCAAATAAAAGTACTCTCCAATTTCTCTCCCGAGAGCATTGTTAAGGGCTTACATTACGTTATTATTTTTGCTGCTGTACTTTATGGATTGGCGCTTCTTTTTTCCGTATTGACGCCGAAAAGGATGCCATCTTTATCAACCTCATCACCTGCCAAAACGTTATAACAAGGAAGATAAAATATGAGAACTCTCGACAACGAAAAGCTGGTAAATTACCTGGTTGTACTTGATAAGCCAGGCCGGCTGTTCAACACGGAAGAGGATACCCGGTGGGGTGGACTTCTCCAGCCAGCCCCGGATGAAAATCCGTCGAAAACCAGCGAGGGAATGAGAGTTGTTTTATTTGGAAGCTGGGAATTTGGCTACCTGGTTTTGGAAACGCTTAAGGAATATGAACGCAGGTTCCCGAAAAAGCTGAACCTTGCTGGGTTTGTAACGGATAACCCATTGAACCCGGATGCAAAAATATCAATTAAAAAACGGGTCTGGAATTTTATTGATCAGCCATACCGTGTGTTCGATGAAACCTTCACCATTGAATCAGCATTGAATTTTAATATACAGGTCTACACCGGTGAAATCAAGACTGACTCATTTTACCGGCTTATCGAACAATGGAATCCCGATGCAATCCTGGTTTGTGTTTTCGGCCAGATCATGAATTCACGAATTATCAAGATACCCCAGCTTGGCATCTATAATTTCCATCCATCAAACTTAAATAAAAATCAGGGAGCGGGTCCCGCACCCTATGATGATCTTGTCATGCGCGATGCGGATTCGACCGTCTGGTCAGTTCATCAGGTGTCCGAAGAGGTTGATGGTGGCCATGTTGTCGGCAATTCACCACCCGTCAATATCCGGAATAAAGCTGGAATATTACCGGCAGATCCGCTTGTTGTTTACCAGAAACTGGGAGAAGCCTTATCACCGCTTACTTTTTTTATGATTGATGAACTATGCCGGAAGTTTGAGCAGAAAAAAACCGGATATATTGACCACATTGATTTCCCTGACCTGATCGTGGACGAGGTTACACAACGTCTCATGCTGCCCATCGTAAAAGAAAACCCTTCAGAAATGCTGCCCATTCCGGATACCTCTTTTTTCCCGGTATAATCTTCATTTGAGTTTAGGCAAAATGAAACGAAAAGTCTGGCAAGCACTGACCGCCGAGATACATACCGCAATTAATGTACCCGCGTAAAGACCGGTTGCAGGATAGAAGTTCCTCAATGCAATGGCATATACAGCAATTGTGATCATCCCGGTCACCAGGAGCGGTTTGGTCATCGCTCTTGAAAACTCGATCCCGTGAGCTTTGTAGGAAATCGTCAGCGTTGAAATGAACATTGCAGGGAACGCTGAAAATAGTCCTCCCAAAACCGGACCTCCCTTTTTAGCAAACAGCACGGCAAGAATGACAATGATTCCCCCGAACACGGAACGGATTGCAAGGTGTTTTTCCGGATCATTCGTTTTTCCATTGGAAACAGATTTGATCTTCAGGTACTTTTCAAGCATCAGGAAGGAAAATAGGGACACCATCGCGTAAATCAATAGGTTTATCAGGAAATTTTCCCATCTGAAAAACACGATGAACGCGGAGATCAGAAACCAGATAACGATACCTCCCAAAAGGGCCGGGTGAAAACCTTTCCCGGAGATTGAGGCAAAAACGACGAGAAATAAGCTGGTCAGTGCCATAGCCAGGGGAAATACGGTTGATGAGGAGGCGGCAATTTCAGGTGACTGGGTGAACCCGATGAAAAAGAATGACAACAACGCGGTAGAAGGAAGTCCGCCGATGAATCCTCCTGTTTTACTGCCAAGACGAAGTCCTGCCAGGACGGTAAAATAGATCCAGCAACTTCCGATCAGGAAGGTCAACATCAACTGAATCAAAAATATTTTAGTGATCATTTTGATTTGCAATCGTGCATTCGTATTTCCTGATCAACTTTCCGGTACTGTCCCTCACTTCTGCAAACGCGGTGTTCCCCTTAGTCCACCAAACAAGCTCACGGTCGTCGGTGTACCTTACGCCAGATGCTGACATGGTTTGTGGCAAGGTATATTCCTTTCTGCCGGGCAGTGTAACTTTTACGAAATCGAGACTGTGATCAGACAATGTAAAATACCTTGCAATGATTTGATCTCCATGGTCACTTTGGTATATTACCGGGGTTCCCCCACATACTGTGAGAGTCACAGTATTCCGTTCACCTGTACATCCATATAATAATATAACAAGCAAACCTGTAGAGACAATAATAAGTTGATACTTTGACATAAAACCTCCTTTTGTTTTTATCAAATTGTGAATCCAAATTTATCCTATACCTCACCTTTATTAAAAATAGTAAAATTAGCAAAACCATTTCAAACATCTCTTATCCAACAAAGTTGATATTGAAGCCTAGAACGGAATAGCAGCAAGAAGTTTGCAGTTAAATTAGTTATTTTGCCGTTACGACCATAAAAAAAGCGTGTCGGCCTGAGCCGGCACGCCAGAATCTTGAGAATTATGAAGATTCAGAAAGTGATCTTGTTTTCAGCTTCCGTGATGCTTGCATCGAATGAGGTCTTGAGAAACTCGATGACTTTCTTGATGCCTGGGGTGAAGCTTGTAGTGAAGACATTCCCGTCTGAATCGTTCAGCCGCATCGTGCAGTTGAAGTCATTGGAGGAGATCTGGAAGCGATCCAGTTCGGAGCGGGTCTGCACCAGTTTGGCCCTCTTTTCAATGACGAGCTGCAGGTTTTCGATCTTGAGGATCTTCTCCAGCATGGTCATTTCCTTCTTTGGTTCGGGAGCGGGAATGACCGGCTTTTCCGGTTCAATCTGCAAAACCGGCTTTTTCTCCTCGGTTTTGTTTTCTGCCGGATTGAGGATGGTCTTCACGATTGCCATTTCTTCGGCATTGGGTTTTCCGTTACCCGGTTTCAGTGCGGTGTTCGTTAATTTAGTCATCTTAGATCGCCGCTGCCCTGCGGACTTATTTTGGCATCTGGCTCGCCATGGTTTAAAAAATTTATGCACCTGACAACAAACGGAATGAAAATTCTGGAACAAATGTTCAGGTCACTTCCGTGCAACGGAATGAATGAACCCAACGGGCGATCGATCTTTTTCCCGAATACAGGAATATGATCGGTCGCATTTAGTGACACGACATTTTCATGAGTTTAACTTTGCATGGAATTTTGAGTAGCTGTGGGTGGGGTTATTTTTGGATTTCTTTTTTCCCCGGCGGTTTTTCTTTGTCCCGGACTCTCAAAGAAAAAAAGCAATAAAAAAGGGAGAACCTTCATCAAAGAGGCTCTCCCGGAG
>Ga0118677_10002189_pt1 | contig 39796 bp, 33 predicted proteins | sample AliMusrvi5mmetaG_FD_86154 | JGI IMG/M metagenome (GOLD analysis project Ga0118677, IMG submission 86154) | reverse complement strand
GTTCAGGGATTTGAAAAACGAGTCCGACATGCAGGCGTCATAATGCTGGCCCGTATGAATCAAGGTATGTTCCAGTTCGTTGGGAAACCGTTGCAGGGCGTGGACGAACGGGGCGATCTTCATGAAATTTGGCCGGGCGCCGACCACCGACATGATTTTCAATTTGGGATGACTCATGGTGAGACTGTATAGCGTGAACGGTGTATGAAGTCGAGAGGGATGCGCTAGTGGAAACTCTGTCCAGTAGTACTTTATAGATTCAAAAGGTCCAAATTTGTTATCATAACGTTCATGAAAACCAATGTCGGAGAACGGGCACCGACAAGCCTTGGTCACAGGACGAAGGAACATTCCCCTGTGTTCCTTCGTTTATCGCGCTGGTTTTGCGCTTTTCTCGTTGTGATGGTAACCCCCGTCTTCCTTCAAGCCGCTGTCACAAGGCAGGTATTGCAAGGTCATGTGCCGGCGCCCGTTCCCGACCGCAGCACCTCTTCCATCAGGTTGACCATCAGGTAGGAAACCCGCGGATCCAGCACCTGCCGCTTCTGCTGCTTGTTCTCAAAGATCGATTTGCCCCGGTCGTCACGGATCATGGAGATCCAGCTGGGCTTGGTGAACATACCCTTGTTAGCGAAGATCGTATAGGCGCCCGCCACCTCGATCGGCGTAACTTCGTACGCGCCCAGCGCAATCGCCGGAGTCGCCTGAATCTGGAGGTTCATGCCCGCCTGCCGCGCCAGTTCCACCACCTTGTCATAACCCACCGCTTCGGCCATCTTCACGGCCGGAATGTTCAACGACTTCGCCAGTGCCGTGCGAATCGTCACATTGCCGAAGTAGTCGCCGTTGTGATTGCTCGGCTCGTATGGCTTGGCATCGAACCAGAAGGTGGTGGGCTCGTCCAACACTGTCGTCGCCGGAGTGAACGCTTTGGCGCCCTCATCGAGGGCCGTATTCATCGCCGCGGCATAAACAAAGGGCTTGAACGAACTTCCCGGCTGCCGCTTGGCCAGCGCACGGTTCAACTGGCTCATCCCGTAGTTGCGGCCACCCACCAGTGCCCGGATTTCGCCCGTCACCGGATCAAGGGCGATCAGCGCCACCTGTGCCTCCGCGTGCGACTTGCGGTGCTTCAGCTGCTCGTCCACCTCCTGCATGCCTATCCGCACCGCCTCGGTGGCGGCACGCTGCAGGTTCATATCGAGCGTCGTGTAGACACGATAAGAGCTGTTCTTGAAATCGTAATCCTGGAACTGATCCACCAACGCATCGTTCACCAGATCGACAAAGTACGGAGCGTCCGTGGAATCGGAACCGCCTTTGGCCACTGAGATCGGTGCGGCAACCGCATCCGCGTACTGTTTGTCATCGATATAGCCGTTCTCGCGCATTAGCGAAAGCACCACGTTGCGGCGCGCCTTGGCCCGATCCGGCCAGCGCATCGGATTGGTATAGCTCGGCCTTTGAATCAGGCCGGCAATGGTAGCCGCCTCCGGAATCGTCAGCGCCCGCAGATCCTTCCCGAAATAGGCCTGTGATGCCTCTCCCACTCCGCGGATACCGAAGCTGCCCCTGCGCCCCAAATCCACCTGGTTGGCGTAATACTCGAAGATCTCTTCCTTGGTCAGCTTATGTTCCAGCTCCAGGGTGATCATCGTCTCTTCGGCCTTGCGCTGCAAGTTCTTGTCCGGAGTCAGCCAGAAATTGCGCGCCAGCTGCATCGTCAAGGTCGACGAACCCTCCGCCATGTAGCCTTTGCGCACGTCCACGTACGCGGCCTTGATAATGCGCAGCGGATCGAACCCGGCGTGTTGAAAGAACCGTTTGTCTTCCACGGCCACAATCGCGTTCACCACGATCTTCGGGATGTCATCGAACTTCACCAGGCGCCGCTTCTCGCGCTTGCGGTCGAACAGATTGGTGACCAGTTCCGGTTCCAGTTGATAGACGGTGCGCTCGGTGTTGTCGGAGACGAAGATGATCTTCGTCACCTTGCCGCCATCGAACTTCACCACACCCGCATCCTGGCGGAAGTAGGAATCGACACCAGGGAAGATTTCGATCGCATCCGGCCGGACCTTATACCAGCCCATCCGGTTGGTGGAGTTCTCGCTATACCCGCTACGCCGCAAGCCCGCCACAATCTCATCGGGAGTCGTCTCGTCTCCAACCATCAATTGCCGCGGCGCCGCGAACAGCATGGACGTGTTGGGAAACGGACCAGCCGACAGCTTTTCGTCAATCAGCTTGGAGTATTTGAGGTAGAAAAAACCAAACGACCCGGCGCCGGCGACCAGAATGATGCCGAGGAGTGCAGCCAGGAATTTCCCAAAAGGGTGGGCAAGAAATCGCGCCATGTGATCAGAGACTATCTTCTCACATGGTAAGACGTGAACACCCGCTCACTCGTTCCGTCAGCGATGCGTCTCTTCCAGCCCGAACAGTTCCTTCCACATATCGGGATGCTCTTCCCAGGACGCCCGCACAAAGCCAGTGATCTGCAACTCCTGGACCTTAAGCGTCCCGTGGCCATAAACACAGATGTACTCCGTACGCGGAGGCCCCAGCAGAACGTTGGTCCACGAACCCATCGAGACTGGCATACGCAGCCTGCGCAGGCAGGTCCGGCAACGGTAGCGCTGGTCCAGAACAATCAGGTAGAGAGCACCGCAACAGACAAGGAAGAAAATGAGAATCACCAGAGTCCAGGTCAGATCCTGCCCCAACCTCGCAGGCTGTTTATGATTGAACGTTTCAGGTGCCGGCAGCCAGGCGAACAATCCGGCCCAAAGCCTGGTGAATACTGCAACCGCCAGTAGAAGTTTAGCGATGAGATAGCCCCAGTACTTCATACTCTCTTAGACTCCATCGGCTCCGGAATTGTTGCTTCACGACAACAACTTTCCACAAACACGTAGCGCACGCTTCCAGCGTGCCGTGTCGACTTTCGAGTCGACATAAAATGTCTCACATAATCACCACAAAGCCGATAAGCCACTTAGCAACGGGCCTTGACCTCGAAAAAGTTACAAGCTGAGATAACCCGTATCAAAAAATTCTTGGATCGTTTCGCCAGGTTTCCGCGTCAATACCGGTGTAGGAAGACAAGGAAAAGGATAAGGAAGGAGGAAGCAATGTTCGCAAACGCAATTTCACAACCAGTAGAAACCATCGGAAAGGTGTACTGCCCCATGTGCACGCACACCGTCGATGCAACCATCGTCACCACGCACAAGCACGCAATGGCAAAACCAGGTCAGAAGTGTCCGCGGTGCAAGTCGGCCCTGGATGCGGGTTACGTCATGCGAATGCTGAAGGCAGCCTGACCGGCCAGCCAGCAGTAAGGCCGCGCGCCCGGAGCATCTCTCCCTCCGGGCGCGCCAATTCCCCGCCCTACCACCCGCCTAAGTGAAACCCATCAGTGCATCTGCCCCCGCTTTGTATTAGATTAGTAATAATGAAACGCAAACCAGTTCCGCAAGAGACCGTCGTTGTTCCCAAGGAGATTATGGAACAGGCGAAGCTGATCGTCTTCTCGGAACGCCCCGTTCGCCTCGGCAAATGCGAAGTCTGCGGCTCGGAATGCGCTCCCAACTCATCAGAGAATCTGTGCTGGGTCTGCCGCCGCCTCAAGATCAGCGCCTGGCGCGATATCGATCAGCAGGCTCCCGCCCAGGAATAGTTCGCGCTTCCCAACGCCAGCGCACGTTCGTAGATAAATCCGGCGGCGACCACATCCTCGACGCCAAGCCCCACTGACTTGAAAACAGTGAGCTCGTCTTCGGATACCCGTCTGCGCCCATCCTGCATCTCGCCTACCCGGTCCCAGTCCTCAGTGGCCAGCCCGAGAATCAAATCCCCTGCCTCGATCCGCGCCTGCTCTTTGGAATCCACCACCAGGTAGTCCGCGCGGGCCAGCAGTTCCGGAGGCAATTCGCGACGATTGGCGATGTTGGTCCCCGCCCCGTTAACGTGCGCGCCTTTCGCCACCCAATCCGCTTCCAGCACCGGGTCCTTGGCCGAGGTCATCGTTACCACGATATCCGCTCCCCGCACGCACTCCTCCGCTGACCCTGAGATGCGAAGACCCGGTGCCCCTGAGGCGGACGTCACGAACCGTTCACATTTTTCCCTCTTCCGGCTCCATACGCGTACCTCTTCGATCTGCCGCACCGCCAGCACCGCCTCCATCTGGCTCTGCGCCTGAAAGCCGCTCCCGATAATCGCCAACACTTTGGCATCGCGCCGGGCCAAGCGGTCTGTCGCCACCCCGGTCGCCGCGCCAGTCCGGATCTGCCCCAGCCAGTTAGCCTCCATCAGGGCAAGCGGTTTCGCCGTCGCTGCGTCGTAGAGGAAGAAATGGAAATTCACGCCGTGGCGGGCATTGCTGGCGTAGACCTTTGTCCCGAAATACTTCCCGCACGCCCCGGCCATCGCATGCAGCACGCTGCCGGTCGGCAGAATCAACCGCCGCCGCGGCTGGCTCTGCGCCTCGCCCCGCCCCAGCGCATCGAACGCCTCGTCCACCAGCCGGATGGCGTCTCCCATCGGCAACAGCTCACGAACCTGATCTTCTGTAAAGTAGAGCACGACTTCATTGTATCGCCGGGGTACAGCACGGCAGCCATTCGACCCGCATCCCCGCTCAGGTGGCCGGATTCAAGCAAACATATCGTTCCCGGAGAACGTGTGAAATATTTGGAATTGGACAGGCGAAACCGCCCAATGCCACATAGTTTTTGCGGCTTAGTAGCGCGCGCATACTTGCGTGCCGCCTCGACATGCTTGTCGAGGTTTGGCGCGGCGTTGAAAACACACGTCGGGACAAATCTCGCCGCAACAGACATGAATGGCCGCGCTACGATTTCGACCGCGCAGCTTTGGTTTTTTGAAAAACTATGTGGCATTCGGCGAAACCGCCTGTCCCACCACGATAAGTCCCACGTTTGCAAAGGCAGGCGGTTTCGCCTGGCAGTTCGCTTGCGAGCGCATTTCTTCACACGTCCTGACGGTCACAGCTCGGCTTGAAGATGGAAATTGCTAGCCGGGCCTCGACCGTCAGGGAGCGGTATTTCCGCTCTCCTCGCCGCAGGTTTATGCAATACCTGCTAACAGCCGCTCGCCTAAAGTCGAGGTGGGTAGGCTGATCGCATTGAACTTAAACCTACTGCTCCAGCCCCTTTATAAGCTCTGCGTGCTGCGCCGCTTTCACAGGATTCGTCAGACGGTAGGCGCGGATCAACAGATAGTGAATCTGAGCGTCTTTGGCCGTGCCGTCTTTCAGAGCAAGTGCCTGTTCGCCTTCCTTGGCCGCGGCGGCTGGATTGTCCTGGAGAAGATAGACACGCGCAAGTTCGAAGTGGGCGTCCCGAGAGTTGGGCTCCCGTTGCACGGCCTTCCGCAGCCACTGGGCGCACTCATCCAGTCGATTCTGGAGATACAGCAGCCGGGCCCCGGCCAGCAAGGTCTCCACTTGCGCGTCAAGCCTGGCCGATTCCCGATAGAGTTCCATCGCCTGATCCGTGTGTCCGAGGCTTTCGTGAGTCAGGCCAAGATACAGGGCAGCACGCGCGTCTATGGGATTTACCCGGCGGGCCAGTTCCAGCTGTTGCTGCGCATGAGGCAGATCGTTCGCCAGGTAGAAGTTCAAGCCATACAGGAAACGGGCGTAGGCAGCGTTGGCATCCACTTCAAGCGCGCGTTCGAGACTGTCTTTCGCCAGCTCGAAGCGATTCATCGTCATCGCAATCTTCGCATAGAGAGTCAGCGCGGGGATTAGCTTTTCATCCTGCTTGAGGGATTGCTGCAGCGACTGAATGGCTTCAGGGATGCGCTTCGCCACAAATAGCTCATTGGCCTTCTTATAGGCCGCATAGCCGGGGGACCGCTGATCCTGCGCAGCAAGCAACGCGACCAGAAACAAAGCCAGTCTCATCTGGCAACCTTCACAATGCGGTCAGCCTGCACATTCGCGAGCACCTGTTTCTTCCCGTCCGGGTAGCGGATCTCCAGCGTTTTCACGACGGCCTGCGATCCCAGCCCGAACCGGACCAGCGGTTCGCTGGAGCTGTTGTAGCCGACCGCCGTGGTGACATGATTAGAAAGCATCCGGCCGTCAGGAAGTTCCACGCGCACCCTGGCGCCAAGTCCGTCCACGCTCACCGCGAGCCAGTGATTACCGTTCTTCGAGATATTGCGATACAGCTTGGCCGGTGCATTCAGGCAGGTCACAACGGCATCCACGCGGCCGTCACCATCGAAATCCGCAAATGCAACGCCCCGATGCAGCGCGGCATCCTGAAACGCCGCAATATCGACGAACCGCTTGCCAGCTTCATTACGAAACACGCGATTTGGCAGCGCGGCATCGCGCCCCAGGTAGTGACCCAGTTGCGTGAAGTGGGCCATGGCGAAGAAGAGATCCTTCCAGCCGTCGTTATCGAAATCAAAGACGCCGAGTCCCCAGCCGGTATAGGGACGCGTCGCCATCGTGAGTCCGGTCGCAATTCCTGCGTCCTTGAAACCGCGCCTGCCTCCGAGGTTTTCGAGCAATAGAAAACCATCGTTGATCATGTCGGTGACCACCAGGCCCGGCCGCCCGGCATTGTTGAAGTCACGCCAGTCCGCCCCCATCCCCGCGACCGCGGCGCCGTCATCACGCAGCGCCGCTCCGGCTTCGAGCCCGATCTCGCGAAATGTCCCATTGCCCTGATTGTGGAACAGGAAAGCGCGAATGGAATCGTTGGTCACGTAAATATCGGTGAAGCCGTCGCCATCCATATCGGCAAAGGCCACGCCCATGCCCTTCCCGGCGTGCGCGGCGATGCCGGACTTGACCGAAACATCAGTAAAGGTGCCGTCGTGATTATTGTGGAAGAGTTGATTGGGGAGGCCTCGAAACTGGCTGGGGTGGCAATAGAACTGCCGCTCGGGATTGCCGCAGCGCGGCGCGGTGGCCGGATCCCAGGCGACGTAGTTGGTGACGAACAGATCGGGCCAGCCGTCGTTATCGTAGTCGAGCCATCCAGAGGAGACCGACCATTGTTTGGGCCCGCCCACTCCCGCTTTGGCGGTTACATCTGCGAAGCGGCCGTTTCCCAGATTGCGGTAGAGCGTGTTGCCGCGCACGCCGGCGACGAAGATATCGGGGAAGCCGTCGCGGTCGAAATCCGCAACGGCGACGGCCATGGAGTAGCCGGCGCCGGCGAGTCCGGCCTCGGCCGTGACGTCGGTGAACGTCATGTCGCAATTATTGCGGAACAGGCGGTTGTAGTATTGCGGTCCGGACTTCTTCAGATCTGGTATGGTGGCCCCATTGGTGAAAAAGATATCCATGCAGCCATCGTTGTTATAGTCGAGCGCGGCCACGCCTCCGCCCATGAGTTCGATCTGATGGAACTTGCCCGTCTCCCCATTGCGAAGTTCAAAGCGCAGGCCGGCTCTTTTCGCGATCTCCTCAAACTGAATGGCAGGCGCGGGTTCGTACCCATAGGCAATGGAGGCGAACGCGGCCAGCACGCGGGAAAGGACCATTCCCGCTATTCTAGAGCTTTTCCTGCCGTGGTGGCGATCATGTCGATGTCACTATGCGGCTCGTTGGGCTGCGCGGATGCCTCTTTTTCGATCGCGATCAGCAACGCGCGCCGCTTGATAGCCGCGATCTCGCCGGCCTGCTGCATGGAACTGTTCCAGTGAGTGAAGTAGTTGTAGGCGCGCTTGCCGGCCATGGGATCGTGACCCGGAGTGCGAGCTTCGCGAATCAGCGGGACCACACGTTTACCGGCCTGTCCCAGCGGTTCCACCAGGATCGCCGGTGTTCTATAGAGCGAATTCGCCGCGGTCAGTGCCTGTGTCGCTACGCGAAGATCTTTGGAGGCGAGCAGCGGGACCAACTCGCTGACCCTGGCCCGCACAGTCTCGCGTTCGGGGTAGTTGCCCGCCGAGTAGTAGCGGGGTTCGTCCGGTTGGATTTCGAAAAAGGGCAGCCACTCGATGAGCGGCGCGTCGGGCTTCATCAATGAGAGCGCTCTCTCGCGAGCCGCTTCTCGAACCACGTTGGGGTCGGGGTGTGCCTTGCGGTATTCGTCGTCCGTTGTCACGCGGCAGCGGAATTCGTAGCCCGGGACAACCGGCACATCCTTTTGCGCGAGGAAGCCGCTTGTGGTCCAACTGCTCCACTGTTTGTGCTCCTGTTTGGGACTGGCGGGCAGCGGGATCTGAATGGTAACGTCCGATACCTTGCCGATGAAGATGCGGAGGTACCGCTCCTTACGAGTCTTAGGCAGCGACACGGCGCAGGTGGCGAGCCACCGGCCATCCGGTTCGGGCGAGGCGTTCAAGACGAAGCCTCCATTCACGATGGGGGTGCGTTCGGCCGGTTGATCGATGGCATGCTCCTGCATCCAACAGAAGCTACCAGGCTTGCCGGTGGCCGCCTCATCGGGTTTCCAACCGGAGGGACTTTTGAGCTCCACCTCCATGGTCAGCTTGTCGCCATCGAGCCTGGGGCCGTTGTCATCGAGCCAGACGCAGAGTCCGCCAGCAATGAGCGTGAGCAGCACCACTGCCCCCGCTGAGTAGCCAAGCGTCGGCAGAAAGGCCGCTCGTGCAATCAGCACAGCGGCGATGCCCACAATGGAGCCGCCAATCGCGCCGATGACCAGCAGTGACAGCATAAAGTAGCCTGCTGCGCCTTCGCGGGCGGTAATCTGCTGATAGTCGATAAGGAAGTTCGCCAGGACGGCCGAGGTGCACCCTCCGGCTATTGCCGTCAACAGGACAACTCCAATCGCCGCTCCCCACCCCATGTGCACACTTCCCTTCATTCCGAGCCTACATTTACTAATGCGAAATCAGAAGGCTCAAACGATGGCGTACGCGGAAAATATTTTGGAGTTAATCCCTAGGCGTCAGCTTCAGCATGCTCAAATTCACGGTGAAGGCGCGTTCGTCCGTGGGAACGCGCCACACCGGTGAAAACGTCATGTCAATCTTGTACTCGGCAGCATCGGGAATATCAGCCTCGAGAATAAACAACCCCGGCCGATCAAGCGTCCATTGTCCGGCGCGCTCTCCATTCACCATCACCTCGGCCTTCAATGGCTCGCCTTGAGCCAAAGCATTCTCATGGGCGTGGCCTCGAATACGCAACCGCTGAGGTCCAGGCCGCATACGCTTCAACTTCGCCGACGCCGAGGCGCCGATCCAGCGGTACTTGTTGCCGAAGATCCCTTCCAGTTCATACCAGCCATCGAGCAGTTTCGATTCGTGGCCGGGCAGCGAGAAGTCGATCTGGTCATCGACATCGCCCGGATAGAGCTCTTTCTTGTCGACCGAGCGCAGCAGGTTGTACACGCCGCCCTCGTTCGGAGCCTTGTAGCCGCACGTGCAGAAGACCGTGTCGTCATGATCGCGGTCCATCGCGCCATTGCAATCCGGGCAGCGCAGCAGCGTCTCGAAGCGGCCGGTCCACGATTGCGGAATTCGCGAGCCTTCCTTGCGGCAGACCGCGGCCAGCGTGCCTCCGAGCAGCCGCGCACCGCGCCAATCCGAGCGCTGCCGGTCGAAGCGACGTGCCAGCCGTTTGACGATGCGTTCACCCCAGCCGCGTTCCGGGACGAAGATCTCGTACTCCTGCGCTACAAAGTGTTTGGTAATGAGGTTATGCCAGTGGCGCAACTCCATCGTATGATTCTGGCGGATGCCGAAACTCTCTTCCTGATGCGCGCCGATCACGTCCCGCACGAAGTAGCCCAGCAGTCCCCACTCGTAGAGCTTGCGCTCCCACGGCTTCATCGTCTCCCAGTACGGGCAGCGATAGAGCCGCATGGAGAGCAGGCGGCGCAGCGGTTCTTCGGCAAAGATGAACACGCCGCCGGGAGCAAGCACGCGCTTGACCTCCAGGAACACGCTCTCAATATCCATGAACTGGCTGAGCATCTGGAAGGCGAGCACGGCGGAGAGCGAGCCGTCTTTGAACGGCAAATTGAGCGCGTCACCAGCGACGCGAACCATCGCCCGCGGCATGCCCCACTTCTCCTGTAGCGCAATGCCGTGACGGAGCGAATCAGCCGAGATATCGAGCGCGAAACCGTCGGCGCCGAATTCGTTCTCCAGCATGTAGCTGGTGTGGCCGGCGTTCGAACCGATCTCGAGGAACGGCGTCATCGGCCCGATAAACTGCAGGTGGTTGCGCAACACGGCGCCGCGGCGCTGGTTCTCTTCGGCGTAGACGCGCATGGCGCGCTCGGGTTCGCCGAGTGAGGCGAAATTATGAAATTCGACCTGGGCGCGCTTCACCGAAAAGGCTTGGGCTTGATCGTTCATCGGGCATCTCCATTCACAAACCAATCGGGTGTAACGCTGCGCAGATCTTCCAGCAGCAGGTCCGGCGAGTGCTCGCGCAGTTCATCGGCGCTGGAAAGGCCGGTGAGCACGGCAACGGAGCGGACTCCGTTGGCCTTGGCCGCCTTCACGTCATTGGGGTGATCGCCCACCAGCGATACCGTGGACTTCGCGTCGATCCAGCCTTCTCGCCGTGCATTCTTGATAGCAAGCGCGACGAGCGAGGCGCGATCCTTACCGAACTCGGCGAAGGAGCCGAATTTCAGGTACGGCTTAAGCCCCGCGCGCTCCATCTTCTTCCAGCCGATGCGGGTGAGGTTCCCGGTGACAAGCCCGGTGACGACGTTCGCTTTTCTCGAAAGACGGTAGAGCAGCATGCGCGCTCCGGGGCAGACTTTACGGCGCAGGTCGGGGCAGGAGCGGACATAGACCGCCTGCGCCTTTTCGATCAGCTGCGGCATGGCCTGCGAAGCGGCTCGATCAGACGCGCCGGCATTGCGCATCATGATGCGCAGGATGTCGCGGTCGAGCATGCCCTGCACGGGAATGTCTTCGGTGGTGGAATCCAGGCCGGTGACCAGTTTGACCGATTTGACTAGTGCCTCGCGATGATGGGGACCGGCCTTACGGATTAAGGTGCCATCGATATCGAACAGCACCAAAGAGCGGGAATACGGCATTCCTTACTACTATACCGGGGTTGGAGTGGCGAACACACCCCAACCCGGCATGGATTTGACGATTAGTAGGTCACCTTCAGGGCAAAGCGCAACTGGCGCTGTCCGCTCGATCCGGTGATGTTGCCGAAGCCGCCGCTGCTCACTGTAGCCGCCGGATTGGAGAAGTGCGGCGTATTGGTGACGCCGAAGCCCTCTGCCCGGAACTGCGCGCGGAAACGTTCGGTGATGCGGAACTGGCGGAAGACGCTGCCATCCAGATTGAAGTAACCGGGTCCGCGCAGAATGTCGCGGCCGGTGTTGCCGAAGACGCCTGCACCGGTGGGCGCGGAGAACGCTTTGGTATCGAAGTACGGAGTGAGGCCGCCGAAAATTTCGACGTCAGGCAGAACCTGGTTCGCCGTCTGCGCATTGCCAGGCGAATTCAATGCCGTGGCCGATGAGGCAACCGTAAACGGTGTGCCGCTGACCTTCGACATGATACCGTTGATCTGCCAGCCGCCGAGCATTTTGTTGACGAAGCCCTGCGTGAACCAGCGCTGGCCGCGGCCAAAAGGCAGTTCGTAGATGCCATACAGCTTGAGGTTGTGGGTGCGGTCGTAACCGGCAAGGGCCTTGTTGCGGTACAACATCGGAGTCCAGCTCCAGGAGAGGCCCGAGTCGCTGTTGTCATTGAAATCCACTGCCCTGCTCCAGGTGTAGGCCATGCGAATGGAGCTCGCTCCGCGGAACCGCTTCACCGCCTGCGACTGCAGCGAGTTGTACCGCGATGAGTTGAATGGCGTTGCCATGTTGATGGTGGAGATATTGCCCCACTTAATAAACAGTGGCTCGCCGGCGTTGCCGCCATTCGGGATGGAGGCATTGATATTGACCGCGGCGAACTGCCGGATCGACATCGTACCGACATAGCCGGCCTGGAAGTTCACGCCATGGCCGAAGTCACGCTGGATGGTGAAATTGTAGGATTCAATGTAGCCGCGGCGGACCTGCTGCGGGTAACTGGTGGTGCCCAAAGTAGCGGGCAACACTAACTTGCCAGAGCTGAGGTCGGGGCTGACCACGGGCGGCAAGCCGGTCACCAGATTGCCGGCGGCGGTGTAACTGTTGGCGCCGCTCAGCTGCAGCGAGATGACCGCGGGATAGGCGTCACGCAGTACACGGAAGTTATTCGGATCGATGGTGAAACCATAGCCGGTGCGGATGACCGTCTTCTCGCCGATGCGGTAGGCGATGCCCAGGCGCGGAGCGATCATGCCGTGGCCGATGTCCATACCGGTATCGTAGGGGACGCCACCCAGGCCGCCGAGCAGTTCGGTGTTCGTTGTTGCGTCATAGCGGTTGAAGCCCATGTGATCGCGGTGGGCCAGCGGATAATCCTCATAGCGCGCGCCCAGTGTGACCGTAAGATTCCGGCGCACCTGCCACTGATCGCGGAAATACAGTCCGTACTGTTTCTCGCGCACCGTGCCTGGGTTGATGTTCTGAATATCTTTGCCCATGGTCTGCGGCATGCCGAGCATGAAGTCGGCCCAGCTGTTGTACTGGTTTGCCGCGGAGCCGCCGCTCAGCGTCGTCAATCCGCCGGTAAAGCCAAAGCCCCCGCGCGGCCCCCATTTCAGCTGCGGCTGGAAGTGGTTGATCTGCTGGTCAACGTAGTCGATACCGAACCGAATGGAGTGTGAACGTTTCACCCAACTCAAGTTGCCGGAGGCGGTGTATTGGTTATCGCGAAACTGGAAGGGGTTCGATACGTTGGGATTGCCAAACGCCGTGTAACTGCTCACGCTGAAATACGGCTGGCCGCCCTGTAAGTCGAGGCTGCCATTGGTGCCGGGAATCTTCAGTACATCCGTGCCCCAGTTCTTATCGATATCAGTGTCGCGGCCCGAGATCGCCTGGCGCGTGTAACCGGCGTTGCCATCCACCAGAACGGTGGGAGTAATGGTGTAGGTTCCACCAATCGCGGAGTTACGCACGACGCCGGTAGCATGGCCCGGCTGTCCGCCATTGAGCGCTGCCCCGCCCGCTCCGGCAAGTGCCGGCGGATCGAACACATCGTAGTTGATAAAGCTGTACCGCCCGAAGATGGTGCTCTTCTCGTTGGGGTTGTAATTGATCTTCACGTCGATGTTATCGCGGTTAAAATAGTAATGGCCAACCGCAAAATAGTTCGACGTGCTGCCGGTGCCGTTATTGGGTTCGGGCATCAGGGCAGCCATGGTCTGGGCGGCGAAGCTCTGGCGGCTGGCGGGGATGATGTTGCCAGGGAACTGTGTGCGGCCTGTGCCGGTGGAAGTACCGGTAAGCGGATCGTAGACCTTGGTGGTGGTGAAACTGAAATCGCCCTTGCGCATCGCATCGAGCGGGACCGATTCTGTTCCGGATGCGGCCTGGCGCTTCAAAGTGCGTTCCCAATCTGCGAAGTAAAATAGCTTGTTTTTCTTGATAGGGCCGCCAGAGGTGAGCCCGAACTGGTTCTGAATGAACTTCGGCAGGTTTGGACCCGCTCGGTAGAAGAAGCTCTTGGCGTTTAATTTACTAACCGTGTTGTACTCCCACGCGGCGCCATGAAAGGAGTTGGTGCCGGACTTCATGGTGACATTGACCGCGCTGCCGCCGGCCATGCCCTGTTCGGCATCGTAGTTGCCGGTCGAAACGCTCACGGCCTGGATCGATTCCGCGGGCGGCACGTAAGCGATAATCTCGGGCAGCCATGGATAGCCGTTGACGGTGCCGTCAATGCGGGTGCCATTGTTGTTGTAGGAAGAGCCATTCGAGTTGGTTGCCAGCGCGCCAGTGGGGTTGCCTGCCTCGGAGTGCGAAGCGACGGGCGGGGAGATCCCAGGCACCAGGTCAAGCAGGCTCTGGAAGTTTCGCGAACCGGTGAGCGGCAGGTCCTCGACCTCTTTATCCGAGATCTGCGTATTCACTTCGACCCGGTCCGCCTGCAATGTGGCGACAGAGGCATCGACAGTAACACTCTGGTTGACCGACGAAACTTCGAGCTGCACGTCAACACGGCGCGCGGTATTCGCTTCGAGTTGAATTTTGTTCTGGATCGCAGTCCCAAAGGACGGAGCAGAGAACGTCACCTTATACACGCCCGGTTGCAGGTTGTTAAACAGAAAGGTACCTGCGTTATCGGTGACCGTCTGCTTGAGATAGCCCGTGCCCACATCGAGCGCGTCTACTTTCGCACCGGCAATGGCCAGGCCGGCTTTGTCTGTTACGTTACCGTTGATAGAGCCATAGAGAACCTGCGCGTGCATGGCGGCAGGAAATGACAGACAGGCAAGTGCAAATACAGCGGTAGAGTTGATCAAACGTGAATCTCCCATCGCGATACTTTATCACAAGTGCCTCAGCGGAGACCGGCAAGTTGCTGCTGAATCCAGCGGCAGTTGAGAATCTTCTCCGCAAGATCCAGCGGCCGGTAGTAATAGTGATTCGATGCTTCGTAAGCCAGCACCGAATGCCGGCGGGCCAGCGTATACATACGCCGCGCCAGCGCCTCCTCATCAACCGCAATCTGCCTCATCCGCGCGCGGTCACCTTTGCTATCGCGCAGTATATAGAACTCAATTTGGTTCGCCACGCTGCGAAAGTGGATGTAACAGGTCTCCGCAATCGCGAAGTCCTCGCTGTTCTCCGGCACCGCCTTACGAAGCACATCGAGCGCCGTCTTCCACGCCTCAGCCATACCAGCAAACTCGTGTTGCACCGTCGCCGGCGGATAGCGGCCACTCCATGCCTTGTAGTCATCCTGCGGCAACAAAATCATCGTCCCACGCGCGCCCGAAGGCTTCAGCCGCAACAGATTCGCCGGACCATGCTGCGTGGGAATCGTGTAGATCGCGACACTATACGGATAGCGCTCGAACGCATCGCTGAACCCCTTCCACGCCTCGATCACAGCCGGCGCCGCACGCTTGCCGTACCGCGCCTCGGCCGTCTTCTGCAGCGCGTCCGACTCGCCATTGAAGATGCGGTTGGCGAGTTCCAGATTCGGCGATGGATAACCGCCCAACGTCCACGAAAGCTGAATGCCGCTAATACCCGCCTGCTTTAGGTTCGTCGCATGGCGCTCAATCAGATTCAGTGCCGGGATATACGGAACAGCCGAGATCTCCCACGTGTTGTTGAACTGCACCTTGGCCATGGTCTTCAAACCCGCCGCGCGAGCCAGTTCCCAATGCTCAGTAGCCCGCGGACCGGGCCCCACCACCGAGATGGAATACTCCCCGGCCTGCGTCTTCACACCGCCGCGCTCAATCGGCTTGCTCCATTCGCTGACGCTGCTAAAACGCATGTCCGGCGCGAGTTTAGGAATCAGCGCGCGCGACATCTGATCGGGCCAGCCCCAGTCCCACACGATCACTTCGGCGGTCTTGCTGGCGCGGCGGACTCCAATGCGGATCGCCTCCAGCACTTCGCCCACCGTCTCCGCATCCGTGCGTTTGGAGCAGCGCGGACAGGTCTTCGCCGTGCCCTTGGAAAAACAGTTCGTCAGATTCTCCGACATCGAAATGGAGAAGACTCCGCCGAGCCCGGGGACGCGTGTGAAGACATGTTCCAGACTGTCCGAAATCCAGTCGCGCACCTGCTTTGGAGTAGTACACATGGCGAAGCTAACGCCGGACTTGGCACCACGTATCTCCTCGCGATGCTCGAAGAACTCGGAAGGCATGGAGCGCGGCTCGTTGATATAGAGGTAGATCTTGATGCCGTACTTTCCCGCCCTGGCGACCAGCTTATTCAATGTTTCGAGGCGTGTCTCCCAGCCCTTCCCGAATTCGGGAAACTGCTTGGACGGGGCCATATTATTCAGCACGCACTGCATCCACACGCCATCCACTCCGGACGCGGCGAGCTTCTGCAAATAGCCTTCAGGGAAGGGATCGATCTCCGGCTCCAACAGCGGGTCACCGTATAGCGCAAAGAAGGAATAGATGTACCGCGGATGGAAGGCGCTCGGCGCGGGCGGAGCGAGTTTCTTCGAGGGCGCACTGAGCCTCTTCACGAATTCAAACGGAGCCTCGCCCTTAATCGTCATCTCAGGCGCAATCGTCCGGCGCAGCCAGCTGGCATCGGCCTCAGCATTCTCATAGCGGACCGGCGGCAGCTTGGGCTTCACGCCAAGCTTGTGATCGAGAAAGTCGTCCTCCTTCAGCGTGAACTGGTATTTTTCGCGGGTCCAGCCAAGCAGTTGGATCAGTTGCTCTTCAGGCAGCACGTCCCAGTTCTGGCGGATCACCGTGATGTAGATGCGCCGCAGCTGATCGTTCGCAAGCACCGGTTTTGCCGGCAGCCCCATGGCGCGTCCCACCTTCGCAAGATTCTGCGGCGACGTGCCCACCACTTCGGCCATGCGGTCCAGATTGGCGATCTCCCAGTTGCGGAAAACAAACTGGTGCAGGCGGCTGGGGAAGTACTCGGGCTGAGCCAACAGAACGGCAGGAACGAGGAGGAGAAACGCGGCCTTTAACATGGAGATCCTTTCAACAAGCAGTGTAAACGGTTATCCTAGAAGAAAGCATGTTATCAAATCATAAGCCGAACTCTGTCCAGGAGACCGTTGAGGCGCAGGGACACCTGATCGACTCGCACATCATGGAGCGGATCTTCGACACCGTGGTCGAATATCAAGGCCGGTTCGAAGTCGAAAAGTTCCAGATCGGACGCACCAACAGCGAACCATCGCATCTGCGCCTGAAGGTGGAAACGCCGAGCAAAGAGCTGATGCTGCAACTGCTGGGTCAGTTGCTGGGCTTGGGCTGCTCGCCGGCCGATTCGGGCGATGCGACTTTAGTGACGGTGGAGCGCGACCGCTGCGCGCCGGAAGATTTCTATTCGACCACCAATCAACGCACGCAGGTCCGCGTCAACCAGCAATGGGTGATGGTGGATAAGCAGCGCATGGACGCACTGGTAATCGTGGAGGGCGATTACGCCCGCTGCAGCCGGTTGCGCGACGTGAAGGCCGGCGATCAGGTTGTGGTTGGCATGCGCGGCATCCGCGTCATTCCGGAATCGAAGGAGCGCGACCGCCTGGCGTTTGCGTTCATGAGCGGCGGTATCTCGTCAGAACGGCAAGTGGAAACGGCGGTCCGCCAGACGACGAACCTGATCCAGACCGCGCGCGCAGAGAAGAAGAAAGTCGTGATTGTGGCCGGCCCGGTGGTGGTGCACACCGGCGGCGTGGCACCGCTTTCCAACATGATCCGCGAAGGCTTCGTCGATGCCGTACTGAGCGGCAACGCGCTCGGCGTGCACGATATCGAAACCTCGCTGCTCGGCACTTCGCTCGGCGTGCGGCAATCGGACGGCCGCCAGGAAGAACACGGGCACCGCAACCACATGCGCGCCATCAACGCCATCTATCATGCGGGCAGTGTGCGCGGTGCCGTGGAAAATGGCACGCTCAAAAGCGGCGTCTTGTATGAGTGCGTGAAGGCCAACGTGCCGTTCGTGCTGGCCGGCAGCCTGCGCGACGATGGCCCGCTGCCTGACACCATCACCGACATGAACGAAGCGCAGGACGCCTACAACGAACATCTGCAGGGCGCGGGCATCGTCCTGTGCCTGGGCTCCATGCTGCACTCCATCGCTACCGGCAACATGCTGCCGAGCTGGGTGAAGATCGTCTGCGTCGATATTAATCCGGCGGTCGCCACCAAAGTCAGCGACCGCGGCACCGGACAAGCCGTTGGCGTCGTGACCGACGTCGGCCTGTTCCTTGACCTCCTCTCAAAGGCTCTGATCGCGAAATGAAGAAGAACAAAGCTTACACCGATGAACACGCCGCTGCAGGCGTAGATGCGCCGCTGCCTGAGATTGAAACCTGGCCCAATCAGTTCCGGACAGGCTATGAGATTGAGATCGAGACGCCGGAGTTCACCTCTGTGTGCCCGAAGACCGGCCTGCCCGATCACGGCACGCTGACCCTGACCTACGTACCGGATAAGCTGTGCCTGGAGCTGAAGTCGCTCAAGATGTACTGGCTCGAATACCGCAACCTCGGCATCTTCCAGGAGAATGTGGTCAACCGTTTTCTGAAAGACGTGGTGCGGGCGACGAATCCGATCTCGGCCACCGTGGTCGGCGAATTCACTCCTCGCGGCGGCGTCTACAGCAAGATCACGGCAAGCTGGAGCCGGAAACGTGGCAAATGAGGGAAGCGGCAAGCCCGACGAACTCTTAGACGCGATCCGTGAGATCCAGGAGCGCACGAGGGCCCGGCATCCGGAGTCGCCCACTGCGCAAGGCGCCATACCACTGCCTGACTTAATGGCGGTGGTGCACGCGCGCGACGCGGCGGAGGCTAAGGTAGCGGCGATCGGCACCGTGAATCCGCGTCCGCCTGGGTTCATCAGCGACATCGCACAGTCGATCAAGCGAATGGTTGCGCGCGCACTCGATTGGCACGTCCGCGAACAGGTGGAGTTCAATCGCGCCTCGGTCGATTCGATCCAGGCGATATTGGAAGCCCTGAGCGAGACCCGCCGCAGCCTGTCGTTATTGAGCGGCCAGTCAGACGACCGCCGCAACGAATTACGCATCCTGCTCGAAGATCATCGCAACGCGACACGCATTGAACTGGACCAGTTCAGCGCCCGTCTGGACCGCGCCATGGCCCAGACCGCGGCGTTCCAGGAAGAGGCGCGCGAGTTGAAAGACATCCGCCAGCACTGGTACGCATGGCGCCAAGACTGGGAAAAGAAAGTCGCGCTGAACGAGATTCAGTTCCTGCGCAGTGTGGCCGATCTGCAGGGCGCATTCACGCACCGCACCACCGTGATGGAGGGCAACTTCCGCGATGCGCTGAAGACCCAGCATCTGGCCTTTGAAGGTGCGATGGAGAAGTCGAACCAGGAGGTGCAGCGGCGCTTCTGGTCGGATGTGGAGAAGGTTCGGATGGAGTACGAGCGGCTGATCCATTCCGAATTGCGGCTGATCCGTCAGCGTGCGGCGGTGGCGCAGGAAGCGCATGCGCCGGTGACTCCTCATCTGTCTCCGGAAAGCTACGATGCTCTGAAGTTCGCCGAAAAGTTCCGCGGCACCGAAGAGTACGTCAGCAAGAACATCGAGTTCTACCGCCGGTTCTTTGAAGGCAAGCACGAGTTACTCGATATCGGCTGCGGCCGCGGCGAGTTCCTGGGCTTCGCGAAGGAACTGGGAGCCAACGCACGCGGCATCGATCTCAGCGAAGAGTGCATCGCCATGTGCCGCGCCAAGGGCTTCGAGGCAGAGAAGGCCGACCTGTTCGTCTACCTCACGAACCTGGCCGACGCCTCGCTCGATGGCATCTTCTGTTCGCAGGTGATCGAGCATCTTCCGGTAGACCGGCTGCCCGAATTGATGAAGCTCGCGGCTTCCAAGCTATCGCGCGACGGCGTGCTGGCCATCGAAACACCGAACCCGGAGTGCCTGGCGATCTTTGCGACGCACTTCTATCTTGACCCGACCCACACCCGCCCGGCGCCTCCGCTGCTTACCGCGTTCTACATGGAAGAGGCAGGACTGGGTCGCATCGAACTGCACCGGCTCTCACCAGCGATTGAGTCGATCCCCGAACTGCAAGGCCTGCCTACGGAGTTCCGCGACAAGTTCTTCGGCGGCATGGATTACGCAGCCGTCGGCTGGAAGCTGTAAGGTGGGACAGGCGGTTTCGCCTGTCCTTTTCTTCGGAAGCCCCAACGGGGACTCAGCTTGCTGCGTCCCCAAAAACGACGCGTCTGCAGCGGAGCGAAATCCTCTCATACACTCCAAGGCACAGCCGAATCAATCGCTTCATTGACCGCCTGAATATTACACACCCCATCCGTCTCAAGCCAAGCCTGCAACGCGGCCTTACCCCCGCGTATATACGCCCCAACACCATCCTGCCAGGTGGCGCGTCCACACAGCACGCCCGAATACTTCACACCGGCTTCGCGTGCCAGTTCCAACGATGCGAGAAAATGTTCAGCCCTCACCCCTGCACTGAGATAAATGTAAGGCAACTTCGCCAACTCATCGGCGCGGCGGAAAATCTCTATCGCTTCCTTACGAGTGAAGGCAGGCTGGGCGCCATCGACAAACGCCACATTCACCGGGAACTCCACCTTCAAAATGTCCACCTTGTAGACCGGCTTCGAGAACTCCTCCATCATCCAGAGCACAATCTCAGGCTTCCGCTTCGAAAACTCAAAGCCGAACGGATTGGAGCCTGCGGGATCATAGGCAACCGGCTCCAGAAAAAACGGCATGTCCGCCGCTTCGCACTCGTGGCCGATGCGCTCGATCATGGCCAGCTTTTGGTCATTGGCCGCCGCCGGATCGTCCGGAGCGTAGTGCAGCAGGATCTTCACGCCATCGGCGCCCAACTCCCGCAGTCTTCGCGCGGAGAGGTTCGCGATCAACGCCAGCATGCGGTGCGGACGCGGATTGTTATAACCGTCCATCTCATACGCGAGCAGCAACCCGCAACCCGGCGCGCGATGGGCGACCGCAGGGAGGCCGATCTGAGGATCGAGCAGGATGGCGCTGGCATGAGGAGTTAGCGCCGCGGTGACGATGGTCTTGAATTCGGAGATCTGTTCGTCCGTCGGCGAACCGCCGGCATCCACCATCATCTGGCGGAGGCTGCCGCGCTGATCAATTGCCATGGCGGCGATAGTTTCATGGGGAGTGGAGAGGGCACGGAGTCTGGCGAGCTTGGCCTGGGAAATTTTGAGCATGAGGGTCGTTCTCGTTTCAGGGTAACACTGGGGCTACAGTCACAGTTCAGAAGGTGAAGTATCGGATGGATTCACGATCTGGCGCGCAGGGGCCGGACTCAGTCCCATCTTCCTCACAGCGTTCCAGAGTGCATCCAGCCATTCCGCGGCCCGGGCGTTCATGGACGGCCTCTCTGCTGAATCGGCTAACAGCGCTCGAAGCGCCCAGCGGGCGGTGAGACTTCCAGCGATCAAACGCACGCCAGTAATCATCGGTTAGACGCATTTCCCTTTCCAGCATATTTCCGAACAGGCGTGACACGGAGGTATTCTCCTCCGCGGCCTTTCTTCAAGCCCAGAGATTTGCCTCGTCAGAGATCTTGATCGTGATATTCTTTTGAACGAAGACAGCGTAGCACGATGTTCGTGCTGATTGAATAGCAACGTGCTCAACCTGATCGTTCAACAAAATGAGCGTGTCTGCGCCAGAGTGCATTCACCGTCGACCCAGGGGACGCGAGCAAAACTGCTCTACGCAATAGCAGCTGGTTGTCTTAGCATCTTTACGACTTTCTAGGAAGAATTTCTTCCCACGCCGAAAACGATTCGCGTTAATCCGAAATCATCCGCACTCAACTCGAAACAAGCACCGCGCCCCACCTCCCCAACCATGCTGAAGCCATGGAAGCAAGTCCGGCCGCCAACCCAATCAGCATCCGCGTTCATCCGTTCGAATCAGCGGCCATTTCACCCGTCGCAAGGGGCTTGCTAAGCGCCAGGCAGCATCAATGGCAGGTCGCCCCCTCGATGAAAACTTAAAAGTCAAGAGCGTTTCGGGTGGGTTCTGCAAGTCAGTCACGGTCCGCCGAACGATATCTTCCCTTAACTATCAGCAGCATACGGAATCAGTCAGGCCATCTCCCAACTTCCACATGGTACAAAGAGGCCGGCTGACCAGCCCTCCACGCGTCGACTGCCCCAGCCGCATGTTCTTTGACAACTTGACTGTAAGTTGAATCACCCTCGTCAGGATGAGTTTGTCCGGCGACGGACGGGAAGGAGTACGGTGCAAAACCTCTTGTGCCAAACGAACCTAACTAAGTTCTTTATTTGCAATAGACGGAAACAATTCGCGCCCCAGCTCACCGGCGGTTTCAGCCGGAAAAAGCCCCGCCTTCCCAGCCCGTCGCCAGGCGCCTAAGGCCCCAGCTGCATTTTTCCTAATGCCATTCTCTTAACCCGGCTGCCATCTTTACCTCATCCTATTTGCGTGTAATACCACTTAAAATAGGTCATCGTCTGTTTTCGGGAATAGGTATGGAAAATCTATCGTTACCGCTGTTGATATTCGCCGCCCTTTGGATTGGCGCAGGCCTGTGCTGGTTTTACATGCGCGGCCGGGTGCAAGAGGCCTACGACAAGAGCAAAGCCGAGGGCGTTGCCGAAAATGCCTCACTGGTGGAGCGGGTGAGTGGCCGCGAGACGCAGGTCACCGAGATGCGCGCCGCCATCGAGGTGCGCGACCGCGAACTGGCCAAGTTGCAGGACGAGTTAAAGTCCGAAAGCGAACGCCGCGCCGCCTCGGAGCAGTTGTCACAGCGGGTGCCGGTGCTCGATACCCAGGTCAAAGAGCTCAATCAGCAGGTGGCCATCTCTTATGGCGAGATCTCCGTGCAGCGGTCCTCGGTGGCGGAACTGACCGCTCGCCTCGACGAAGCGCGCCGCTCGGCTGAGGAGCGGGCAACTTATCTCGAAAAGGCCCAAGCCAAGATCACCGAACGCGAGTCGCAACTGGCTGCGGTCCAGGCGCAACACGCCAACCTGCGGGCCTCGACTGCGGAAACGGCCTCACAACTGGAGTCGTTGAAATCTATTCTGGCCGAGCGGGAACAGGAGATCGAGGCGCTCCGGGCCAAGATCGACGAACGCGACCAGAGCGTCGCCAACCTGTACGAGGAGACGGCGGTCCTCAAGGTCCAGGCGGCGGAACTGACGGCCAAATTCGAAGAGAGCCAGAAGAGCCACGAAGAGAAACTGGCCCTGTTTACAGAGACGCAGGAGAAGCTGACCACGGCCTTCCAGGCACTCTCTTCAGACGCCCTGAAATCCAATAACGAATCATTCCTGCAACTGGCCAATGAAACGCTCGCCAAGTTCCAGCAGACAGCGAAGGTCGAACTGGAAGGGCGCCACAAGTCCATCGACGAAATGGTGAAGCCGTTGAAAGAGTCGCTCGAAAAGGTGGACTCGCGCATTGTCGAGATGGAGAAGGAGCGCACGGGCGCCTATGCCGGACTGTCGCAGCAGGTCGAATCGCTGACCCGCACACAGGCTCAGTTGCAGACGGAAACGGGGAACCTGGTGAATGCCCTGAAGTCGCCGACAGTGCGCGGCCGTTGGGGTGAAATCCAGTTGCGGCGGGTAGTGGAGTTGGCGGGGATGCTCGAATACTGCGACTTCACGTTGCAGGAATCGCGCGAGACCGAAGACGGTAAACTGCGGCCGGATATGGTGGTGCAGCTGCCTAATCAGCGCCAGATCGTTGTCGATTCAAAGGTCTCGCTCTCTGCTTACCTGGAGGCCCTGGAGGCCGGCGACGAAGCCACGCGCGTCGACAAAATGAAGCAGCACGCGCAACAGATCCGAACGCACCTGTCGCGGTTGAGCGCCAAGTCCTACTGGAGCCAGTTCCCGGCCTCGCCTGAGTTCGTCGTGGCATTTTTGCCCGGCGAGATCTTCTTCAGCGCGGCGTTGGAGCAGGATCCTGGCCTGATCGAATTTGGTGCGGAACAGAAGGTTATTCTGGCCACTCCCACAACATTGATCGCACTCCTGAAGGCCGTCTCATATGGATGGCGGCAGGAGAAAATCACGCAAAACACCGTCGAAATCCGAGATCTGGGCAAGGCTCTCTATGAGCGGCTACGCACGTTGGGCGAGCATTTCACCGATCTGCGCAAGAACCTGGAACGCACGAACGCCGCCTACAATCGTGCCGTGGGGACGCTGGAATCGAGGGTGCTCGTCAGCGCCAGAAAGTTCAAGGAACTAGGAGCTGGAAGCGGGCCGGAGCCGGCCATGCCGTTGCTGGTTGAAACTGCTCCGCGCGCTCTGCAACTGGCAGAGTTGGCGGGGGAGCCGGTCGCAGTTCGAGTCAATGCGCTGGAGGAGGAACGCTTGGCTCTTCCGCAGGCCGTGATCGGCACTCCCCCTGCTATAACAGATGAGCGTGATGCGTTCCCCGTTCCAGCCACCGCGGAAATTCACACGTATCAAGAAAAGGTTGCGGCGGCGATTGCCGGTATCGAGGACGAAGACGATCTGCTCGAAGAGATCTTTGATGAGGATCCAACCGATGACTTCACCGCGCTGCATGCTCAGTTGATGGAGTAGTTCGTTAAGTATTGTAAAAGGGCCGCAATTTCGAAACCGTTTTCGGCCGAGTCTCGTCTTCCTGGTCAGGAGGCGAACATGAAACAACATTTACTGAAAACGACTTTAGCGGTGGCCGGAGCGATGCTTGCATCGATACCTTCGTTCGCCGCATCGAACCAGACAGCAGCACCCGAGACCGGTGCGCAGCTTGAGCAGCGGGTACGTCACGAATTGGTGATGCTGCCCTACTTCAACATCTACGACGATCTCTCTTTCAAGGTCGACGACGGCAGAGTCATCCTGCTCGGTGAGGTCACGCGCCCCACTTTGAAATCCGATGCCGAGACGGCGGTGAAGCGCATCGCCGGGGTGAAGAGCGTGGAGAACAATATTGAAGTGCTGCCCCTGTCGAACTTCGACAACGGCATCCGGGCACGGGTAGCGCGCGCCGTTTACGGCCAGAGTACACTGAACCGCTACGCGATGGGCGCGCAGCCTTCGATTCATATCATTGTGAAGAACGGCAACGTGACGCTGGAAGGGGTGGTGGCCAATCAGATGGATCGCAACATTGCGGGGATTCAGGCGAATGGAGTTCCCGGGGTTTTCAACGTGACCAACAATTTGCGTGTAGAGAACAAACGTAGCTAAGGCCGGGCTCGAGGCCCTTGTAAAAGGCGGCTCGCCCTTCTGCCGGCGAGCCGCCCTTTTTTATTTCTTCATGCCCAGATCGTCGTCGCCACTGGGTCCATAGATACTCGGGACCTTCGCACCCATTGGACGGAGATAGACAGAAAGCTGTCCGCGGTGATGGATAGCGTGGTTGGCGGCAAGTTGCAAAAAGACAACAGCGGGCATCTGCATCATCCCCATGAAATCCAGAATCTTCGCGGCCGCATCGCCGTCCATGGCATGGATTTTTGCCATCGCAGCCGTATGCTCCTTATCGTAGTAGGCCACCACGTCAGCAACCGTTTTGATGTTATCTTTCAGCGTCGGTTCAGGCTGACCAAATGCGCCGTCGGCGATGCAGTTCAGGAACCACACCTCTGAGGAGGCCAGATGCCAGCTCAGATCCAGGGCGCTCATCGATTTCCCGTCGTAGGGGTGGAATCCTTCCTGTCCGGCCGGAACTGCGGCGAGGACCTTGCGCGTCGTTTTCGATTCTTGATCGATCGAACTCGCGAGAAACTTAACGGCCCCGAGGGCCATCTCTGGTGTCATGATCTTTTCTCCTTAAAGTCAGACTGTCTGGATTGATTACTTGCCTCTCAAATCGTAACAGAGCAGGCGTGGTGAAACTCCGGTGAGTGCGTCTTTCGAATTCTGAGTAATGTACAAAAGGCCATGGCTCAACACCGGCAGGTTCCATGTCTCGCGCGCGGCAAAGAGCCAGGCCCGCTTCAGCTCCTTGAAGCCCTTCGGCGTGAGTTCCAGCCACATCAGGTGGCCGAACTCCCCGACGCTGAGGAACGCTCCATCCACCAGCAGCAGGGTCCCGCGATATGGGCTCATCTTCTGCGTATGCTTGCCGCCGTTCACTTCAAAGGTCTCGTCCCATTCATGGACAACGCGCCACATCTCTTTTCCTGTTTTGAACTCCACGCAGACCAGTGACGCATCGGGCTCGTTGCGGCCCTCAAAGCCATACAGGTAGCCGTCCTTATAGATCGGCGTGCTGAAGTGCAGCCCGAAATCGGGCTTGGTCCACACAACTTTCGGTTTGAAGTCGGGAGTGATCTCCAGCATCACGCCGCCGGTCTTGTAGCTGGCCGAAATGAAAACAAAATTATCGACGACCACCGGGGAGGACGCGTTGACCGATTCGTAGCTCTTGCTGCGCCAGGGAAACGAAAAATCCACGTTGCCGTTGGCTGGATCGATCGAGAGCAGCCCACCCGTTGGCGGCTTGCTCTCGCCGCCGGCCAGGACAAAGATACGCCGCTTGCCGTGAATCGTTGCCGGCACCGGAGAGGCATAGCTGGGCCCCCACTCCTTACCTGCCCCCCAGAGGGTCTTGCCGGTCAGCTTGTCAAAACCTACCACCGTAGGGCCACCCGGAGCCCCGACCGTCACAATGAGCAACTTCCCCTCAATGAGCGGCGTGTTGGCAGTGCCGAAGAAGTCCTGCGGCACTTTGAACTCCGCAGCGATGTCGCGCTTCCAGATCACCTCGCCAGTCTTCAGGTTCAGGCAATGCAGTTTCGATTCCGCCCCATAGGTATAGACCCGGTCACCATCGATCACGGGGCTGGAGCGTGGGCCGTTATTGTAGCCGTAGCGGTCTTCGAATTTTGTCTGATAGGTGAACTGCCAGTTCCGGTCACCGTTCGTGGCGTTCAGGCTCTCAACGCGTTCCAGATTGCCGACGCGATGCATGAAGACCAGGTTGGAGCCGGAAATAGCAGGCGAACTGTAGCCGGTGCCTTTGGCCATCTCCCAGACGAGAGCCGGGCCCTGCTTGGGCCAATCGTGCAGCAGCATCGTCTCGGATGAGATGCCATTGTGCGTGGGCCCTAGAAAGCTGATCCAATCGTGCGTCACCGCGCCGGCTGGAACCGGCTTCGCATTCCGATGAAACGTAACGTCAGGGTTGGCGGCCAGGAAGAAGCCTGCCACGACCAGGAAAAGTGTTGTCACTTAGGAGAGTATAGTGGAACTCGCCTCCGCGCTCAATTATTTCGTGGCGGAGGGCGGTACAAATTCCGGAGCAGGACCCTCGCCTTTCAGGTCCAGCGGGATCTGAATGATCGCAGTCTTCTCATTTTCGACATCGCCACCATCGCCAACTCTAAGAGTATAGGCGCCAACCGGGACATCAAAGACGATGTAGCCTGTTTCGGTCGCAGCAGGAGCCATACGGCGCAAGATACCCAACCAGCCGCCGAGGCCCTTCATCTCTTGATTCTCGCCAAACTCATTGCCCTGTTTGTTGATGAGTGTACCCAGTGGCGCGACGACTTCGGATCCGCCACTGTTGGTAACCGTGACGTGCAACACGAGAAAACGGTCTTTCGGCGCCTGCTTTGATTCCGCACCGGGAAGCTCCGTTCTCCAATCCGCGTCAAGCACCGTATAGATTAGTGATCCAGCCGGGACCTTTTCTCCCATCTGATAGATACGGGCAACATCAGCGGACTTACCGCAAGAGAACAGCATTGCGAGCGGAAGGAGAATTGCAAGTATTTTCAAGTTAGCTTTCACGTGGCACCTTATTTCTTATAACCTAACAATACAGCTTATGGCAAACCAAATCTTACTCCTGATTCTACTACTCGGTTCCGGCAGTACTGTCTTTTCCCAGTCTCAACATCCCGTCACAGGGCGCAAATTCGCACAGGTGATGGGATTCGGAGGTGCCAGTTGGCTGGAGCGCAGTGAGCGCGAACCGGAAGAGAATCCGGAGAAAGCCATTCGAACCTTCGACCTCAAACCAGGAATGATGGTAGCCGACGTAGGGGCCGGCACCGGATACTTCACCGTGAAGATGGCGAAATTAGTAGCGCCCAACGGAAAAGTATATGCGTCCGACATTCAACAGCCGATGCTGGACGCGCTCAAATCACGACTAAAAGATGATAAGATCGCAAATGTTGAGCTGGTCCGCGGCACCTACACGGATCCCAAACTGCCGGAAGGCAAACTGGACCTGATCCTGATGGTGGATGTCTACCATGAATTCTCGGAACCACAGGCAATGTTGCGGAAGATGAAAGCCGCCCTCGCTGCCGAAGGCCGGCTGGTACTGCTTGAGTACCGCAAGGAGGATCCGTCGGTGCCGATCCGCCCGGAACACAAAATGAGCGTTGCCGAAGTTCGCGCGGAGTTGGAAGCGGAAGGCTTCCGGCTCGACAAAATTGACGAATCGTTGCCCAGGCAGCATATCTTCTTCTTTAAGAAATAATTGACAATGTCAGCCAAAGGTCACATCTCCCGCTCCGAGCATTCCTGCTTCACAGACGCGGCTACGGGCGCGCGCATCCATCAGTTGACGTCCGCACGCTGCATCAACCACGCCACCTACTTCCTGCAGAGTTCCTTTTCCGCCGATGGCAAGACGCTGCTGTTCATCTCCTACCGCACCGGAAGCGCGCAACTGTTCAGCATCACTCCCTTCCCGGATGGCCCCATCAGGCAGTTGACGGACGGACCGGCGATTCACCCGTTCTCCCCTGCCTTTGGAAAAGACGGCGAAGAGGTGTTCTTCGTGCGCGGTAGCGAAGTGTGGGCGATCGAATTGGAGAACCTCGCCGAACGCCGGATCATCGCATTCGAAGGAGCGCAGTTGGGGGAATGCTCGCTGTCTGCGAGCGGCCAATGGCTGGTGGCTGCCATCAAGCGCGGCAGGGATTCCGGACTCGCCGTTGGCAGGATCGATGGAACGGAGTGGCATGAGATCCCTTATCCGCGCACAGTAATCCATCCACAGTTTCACCCGCTCGAAGAAGAGTGGATCGAATTCTCAGGCGACCCTGCTCCGCGCATGCATCGCGTCCGGCGCGACGGCACAGGCATGGAGTGCCTCTATCAACACGATAATCATGAGTTCGTCGTCCATGAGACCTTCCTCGGCAACACAGGCGATCTGGTCTACACCGTGTGGCCGCGCGAACTGCGGCGCATGAGTTGGGACGGCAAAACGCACAGCACGATTGCCAAGTTCAATGCCTGGCACATTACGCCAAATCGCAGCGGAAACAAGGTTCTGTGCGACACCAACCATCCGGATCTGGGGATATTCATCATCGATGCGGTAACAGGCGCGCGCAAGCACGTCTGCATGTCGGCCGCCAGTAACGGCGGCAGCCAGTGGAAGACCAGCCGCTATGCGGTGGCGGCAGACTTCCAGGCGGCTCAGAGCGAGGCAAAATCCACTGGAGTACTCAGTTGGATGGAAGTAGCGACCGATACGGTGTACGGGCCGCAGTGGACCCATCCACACCCTTCGTTCTCTCCCAATGAGCGATTGGTGGTATTCGCCAGCGACCGCGACGGCTACCCTCAGGTATATGCCGCCGAAGTCCCTGACTAAGAGTCGAGCAAGATTATCGCTCCCTTACGGTCGCGGCTCGGCTTGCAATGTTCCTCTTCAAGCCGAGCCGCGACCGTGAGGGAGCGATATTGCCGTTGTCCAGGCTGCAGCAGTCTTTAGACCAGGCGCTTCGGACTAGAACACGGCCTTGATGACTTCGTATTCCTTCTCGAAGTTTTCCAGGATCTTTTCGGCCTTCGCCTCCAGGCCGATCTCGCAGAGCAGCGCCGTAGCGTCCGCAATGCTTGGCGGAGCGGTATCCGGATGAATGGAGATGCCGAGTTTCTTGACCACGGCGTCGGCATTGTAGATGACCCGGCTCAGCGTGACTCCCGAGCTGGCTGCTTCCGGCGAATGGGCCGGATTGTGATGGAAGCGGACCGCGGTCTGGATCGCCAGCGGCAGGTTCCATTTCTCCAGCGTCGCCGCCGAGTAATCAGAATGGCGCAGGCCCAGCACATTCAACTCGGCCTCTTCGTTACTCATACCACCGGTCTGAATGAGTTCCTGTATCTCCAGGTACTGCGGGGAGAGGCTCAGCGCGACCACCAGCATGCCAATATCGTGCAGGAGCCCGGCCACAAACGCCCCTTCGCCGTAATCAACCGAAGCGTACTGGACAATCAGATCGGCCATGATGCCAGTCGCCGCCGCATGGTGATTGAACCGGGCCGTGGACCAGCCCTTCGGCGTCCGCAACTGCGTCCACATGCGGCAGACAGAGATGCCAAGCACCGTGTTGCGCAGCTTGATTAGCCCGAGAATGGCGATGGCATGGCGGACGCTTGATACCGTTCCGCGCCTGCCAAACGCCGCGGAATTTACCAGGCGCATGACGTGCCCGGTCATCACGGCATCCTTTTCTATCCAATCCGCGAGTTCGGCAACACTCACATCCTCATTCGCCAGGCTGGCCATCAGCTTATTGAGAATTGGCGAAAAAGGCGGGAGCTGCGTCAGGCTTTGAATCCCTTTTTCCAGATACGAGGCTGAGTCAATCGTAGTTGCTTGCACGCTTTCCTTTTCGACAACAAAGACGAAAGTTTTAGAGACAGGTTAAGATTAGACTTGTGCCTCCGTGCCATGGAAACTTCACCTGCGATTGCTGTGAATAATTTGCGAAAGGTTTACGGCGAACGGGCCGCAGTGGACGGACTAAACCTCACCGTGCCGCGTGGCTGCTTCTTTGGCTTCCTCGGACCGAACGGCGCGGGCAAGACAACCACCATCAAGATGTTGATGGGCCTCGCCGCACCCAACTCCGGCACCATCGAATTGCTGGGCTTGGCGATGCCCTCTCAGGCCATGGAAATCAAGCGCCTGATCGGCCTGGTGCCCGACGAAACCCTGCTTTTCGATCACCTGACAGGCGGCGAGTTCCTGGAGTTTGTGGGACGCATGTATGGACTCCAGCAGAGCGTCGCACGGGAACGCTCGCGCGAACTGCTGGGACTCTTCGAGATGGATGGCCATGGCCGTAAACTCATCACGGAATACTCCAAGGGGATGAGAAAACGCGTTGCCATGGCGGCGTCGCTCATCCACAGGCCGCAGCTGTTCCTCATGGACGAACCCTTCGAAGGCGTCGACGCAGTGGGCGCGCGGCTGATGAAGGACCTCCTGTTGGACCAGGTCAAGAATGGGGCTACGATCTTTCTCACCTCGCATGTCCTGGAGGTGGTAGAGCGGTTATGCGACCGCGTGGCGATCATCCACGACGGCAAACTGGTGATGGACGAGGCGATGGCCGACGTGCACAGCGGCTCCGGCAATCTGGAGGAGACCTTCGTGCGCGTAGTGGGCGGCGGCCGCACCACCGAATCGCTCGACTGGTTATAGCCGATCATGAATGGACAAGCGCGGGCAATCCTCTGGGCACAGTGGCGGACCACCAGGAATTTCATGGTGCGGGCCAGCGCCGGCAGCGTGATTTTCACCGGCATCATTTCGTTGCTCTGGTACAGCGCATTCCTGGCAGGAGCGGTGGCAACCGCCGTCGCCATGGCCAATCCGGCAAGCCAGCCGATCCTGAAATCAGCCCTGCCCCCCGCCCTCTTTCTGGCGTTTCTCTATTGGCAGGTGTTCCCGGTCATCATGGCGTCCAACGGCGCCGCGATGGACATCCGCCGTTTGATGGTCTATCCAGTCCCCCGCTCCCAACTGTTCGGTCTCGAAACGTTGCTCCGCATCTCGGTCGCGGTGGAAGTGATGGTGGTAACGGCAGGAGCGGTGGCCGGGCTGTTGTGCAACCGGGAAGCAAAGCTGACGGCGCCGCTCGCCCTGCTGGTCTTCATGATATTCAATCTGTTCCTCTCCACTGGAATCAAACAGGTGCTGGGCCGCTGGCTGGAGCGCAAATATGTGCGGGAGATGCTGGTGCTGGGAATCGTGCTTGCTGCAACCTTGCCGCAGGCGTTTCTGGTAATAGGACCACCCCAATGGATCCTTAAGCTGTTGGGCCCGCTGCCTGCGGTCTTCTCCCTGCTGCCCTGGAAACTCACGTCGCAGATCGTACTCGGCTCGGGCGGCGGCAAAGAGTGGCTTGCTTTGCTCGCCTGGACCATCGCCGCCTACCTGTTCGGCCGCCGGCAGTTCGACAGGAGTCTTGATTTCGATATCGAAGCCGCACGCTCCGAGACCCGGGCACCGGAACGGGAGGCCTCCGCTTGGGCCGAGCGGATCTTCGGCCTGCCGACCAGGATCCTGCCCGATCCGCTGGGCGCCATGGTGGAGATGGAGTTGCGCTTCCTGTCGCGCGCGCCGCGCTTCCGGTTGGTGCTGTTGATGGGCTGCGTGCTGGGCCAGGTGCTGTGGCTACCCCAGACCATGTCGCGCCATGGCGGCGAATCGGTGATCGCGTCGAACTACCTGACATTCTGCACCCTGTATGCGCTGCTGATCCTCGGCGATTGCCTCTTCTTCAATGCGTTTGGCTTTGACCGCGCGGCGACGCAACTGTTTTTCGTGACGCCGGTGCACTTCTCCCAGGTGCTGTTGGCCAAGAACGTCATCGCCATGATCTTCGTCACGTTTCAACTCTGCTTTGTGACCGTGGTCTGTTTCGTGCTGCGGCTTCCGGTCAGCCCGGCGAAGATCGGCGAAGCCTTTGCCGTGGTCTACACCTGCTCCATCTTCCTGATGGCGATGGGCAATCTGGGAAGCGTCTATCAGGCACGGGCGGTGAACCCGGCGCAGTCGTGGAGGAATTCGGCCTCGGCGAAATTGCAGGCCTCGCTGATGCTGATCTATCCGGTGCTGGCTCTACCGATTCTGTTGGCCTACGGGGCGCGCTACGCCTTCGAAAGCCAGGCGGCGTTTTATGGCGTTCTGCTGATCGACGTGCTGATCGGCGCTGGCGTGTACTGGGTTGCAATGGATTCGGCCGTGGAAGCAGCGGGCGTAAAGATGGAGAAGATGTTGACGGCACTCGGCCAGGGCGATGGTCCGGTGGTGTCGTCGTAAGATAACAGAATGGATGAAATAAAGCTCCGCGCTTGGTGGGCGCACAAACAGGGACTCGATGGCAGCTTGACCGGCCAGTCCCCGGCGCAGGTTTTGGAAAAGACCGGCTGGGCTAGGTCAGTGGCTGGCGTAGGCCCGTATTTGACAATCCAATCCCGCAGCGGGGCATCCAGAGCCGGAATCGACCAGGCCCTGACCAATGTCGAAATCCACGAACTGCCCAGCGCGCGTGGTTGCACCTACGTGGTCGGCGCGGCCGACTATGCACTGGCGTTGAAGGTCAGCCAGGGCTTCGCCGACGAATCGGCCATGAAGGTAGCGCGCAAACTCGGTGTCACCGATCAGGAGATCGGCACACTCCGCGAAAAGGTCTGCGTCGCGCTCGAAAAAGGCGCCATGATGCCTGACGCATTGAAAGAGGCCGTTGGAAATGCCTCGCGCAATCTGGGCGAAGAGGGCAAGAAGAAAGGCATCACCACCACCTTGCCGCTGGCCCTGGGCTTCCTGCAATCGGCTGGCGGGATCCGCCGCATTCCGGTGGATGGCAGGCTCGATCAGCAGCGCTACAAGTACGCGCTGTGGAGACCGAATCCGCTGGCAACGTGCAAGCTGTCGGCCGCCGAGGCCTACACGGAACTGGCGCGCAAGTTTTTCCAGTGGACTGGACCGGCGACCGCGGCCGAGTTCCAGTGGTTCTCCGGCCTGGGCGTGAAAGCGGCGAAGGAAGCGATCGCGCCGCTGCAACTGGTGGACGCGGGCAGCGGGCGGCTGATGACAACCGAGGACCACGAAGCGTTCGCGAAGTTCAAGGTTCCGTCAAAGCCGCACTATGTGCTGACCAGCAGCCTGGATGGGCTGAGTCAGCTATGCCGGAATTCGGGCAGCCTGGTTGACGCAGCCGACCTGGACCGGCTGGCCGCATTCGACCAGGGTGGCAAGGCCGGAGCGTCGTTGATGGACCTGCCGGGCCACGCGATCTTCGATCGCGGCAGGTTGGTGGGAATTTGGGAGTTCGATACGGAGACTTCATCGATCGTGTACATGACCTTTCAAAAAGCCGATAAGGCGATGCAGCAGGCGATCGCGGAGACCGAGACGTTCGTCCGCGAGCAACTTGGCGACGCGCGTTCGTTCAGCCTCGACAGTCCGAAGAGCCGGGTGCCGAAACTCGAGCGCCTGCGCGCCATGCAGGCGGGCCGCAAATGATCAGTTGCCGGAATCTATCCCGGACCTTTGGGGATTTCAAAGCCGTCGATAACATCACCATCGAAGTAGAGCAGGGAGGCATCTGCGCGTTTCTCGGGCCGAACGGCGCGGGCAAGTCGACCACTGTCAAAATGCTCACCGGCCTGTTGCAGCCTTCGACGGGTGAGGCGATCGTGGCCGGCTACAACGTGGCCCGGCAGCCCATGGAACTGCGCCGGGCGATTGGAGTGCTGCCAGAAGACCTGGGCCTGTTCGACTCGTTGACAGTGGAGGAGCATCTGCTCATGTCTGGCCCGATCTATGGCCTGACGTCGGCAGAGACGAAATCGAGGACCTCGCAACTGCTCGAAGCGCTTGGCCTGCTGCATGGCCGCCACACCTTCGCCAATCAGTGCTCGCACGGCATGCGCAAGAAGACCGCGCTGGCGATGGCGCTGCTGCATGATCCGAAGGTGCTGTTCCTAGACGAGCCCTTCGAAGGCATCGATCCTGTAACGGCAAAGACGATTCGAGACCTGCTGACGCTGCTCGCGTCGCGCGGGGTGACCATCTTCCTTACCTCGCACATTCTCACCATCGTGGAAAAGCTGGCCACACAGATCGACATGATCCGCGCCGGCAAGATCGTGTGGACCTCGGCCGCCGACGAGTTGCCGCAGTCGCTTGAAGACCACTACTTCGAACTGGTCGAAGCGCCCCCTGTGTTGGAGTTGGAATGGCTGGGCTCAAACAGATCCTAGCCGCGCTCTCGCGCGCCGTGTGGCGCGAATTGCGCTCGCTCAATTCGCTCACCGCCAACAATTTCTTCCTGGTCTGCATGCTGCTGATGCTGCAGCCGCAGAGCGCATTCTTTCTATTGCTGCTGCTCGGCGTGCTGCTGCTGTTCCCGTTGAGTTCAGACCCGATGAGCAAGATCCCGGCCTCGCGCCTGTCGTTGTGGCCGCTCACACGCGGACAGTTGATCCTGCTGCGCATCGCCAGCTTCTGGCTCAGTCCGGTGGTGTGGATCGCAGCGGCGATCGTGCTGTGGGCGGCGCGTCCGCTGATGGGCTTCCAGTTTTTCCTGGTGGCCGCGGCGTTCCACGTTCTGAGCATCGCCGTCTCCACGCTGCTCGCACGCGCACCGAATGCGAACCTGCTGCTGCATCTTCCGCCCGTGCCAACTTATCTGGGCCGGTTGGTTCAGAAGAACATGCGCGAAGTGCTGAACATGCTCGACGCCTATCTGGCCGCGGTGATGGCGATCTGCGGCACGATCTATCGCATAACAAAACCAGGCGCCGACCCCGACGCATTTCTCGGCATCACCATCCTGACCGTGATCGCGCTCAGCACCTATGCACAGTGCCTGTTCGCGCTCGATTCAGGTTCCGGCTTCACCCGCTACAAACTGATGCCGCTGGCAGGGTGGCGCATCGTAGCCGCCAAGGATGCAGCGTATTTGCTGGTGCTGTTTCCGCTGGTGCTGCCGCTGGCGCCCGTCGCGGGCATGGCGGCGGGCATGGCCGCGCTGGCAGTGGGGCATCACGCCTCCGTGCTGCATAGGCGCCCCCAGCCGCGCTGGCGATTCACGGGAGGTGCCAACATCGAAACCGGCGTGTTGCAAGTCTTCTGCCTGGTCAGCGCCGGCGTCACGACGTACAGGACCGCCTGGTATTTTGTTTTCCTCAGCGCCGCCGCACTGGCGGGTTCCATCTGGTACTACGGCCGCCGCCTCGACCGGATGCGATAGAAATCTGATAGAGTCTATCGCTGGAGGATTCATCCTTGAATCGAAAGTTCTTCATCGGCGCCGGGGCTGTGGCGCTGGGCCTCGTCGCCGTCACCACCGCCTTTTCCCAGCAGGACTGGCGCCTGCCCAAAGGCAACCCGCCCATGTACAACCTGGCGAAGAAGAAGCTGATGGAAGGCAATCCGATCTTTGGCATCACCGTACTTTCGCCCGATCCGAACATCTACTGCGCAGCCGCCAACTCAGGCTGGGACTACACCTGGATTGAGATGCAGCACAGTCCGCTCACCTATTCCGATGTGGCCAAGATGATCTTCGCCTGCAAAGGCTCCGCCGCAACGCCGTTCATCCGCGTACCGGATGCGACGGAAAGCGATATTCAGAAAGCGACCGACATGGGTGCGCTCGGCATCATCGTTCCCACCGTCGATACGGTCGAAAAGGCACAGAACGCGGTGAAATGGGCCAAGTATCCGCCGGAGGGCCGCCGCAGCATGGGCATGGGCCAATATCGCGATATGTATGGCGCCGACTACCGCCAGACCATCAACCAGAACATGCTGGTGGTGATCATGATTGAGACCCCTCTGGGCGTGGCCAACGCCAAGGAGATCGCGGCCGTTCCGGGCATCGATGTCATCTTCGCCGCCAGCACCGACCTGGCGAACTTCTCCGGTACAATGCAGGGCGACAAGAAGTACGAACAGATGGTCACCACGATTCACGACACCGTGCTAGGAGCCAAGATCAAACTAGGAGGCCCACTGGCGTGGAAAGACCGGGCGGGCTATACATTCTTCCAGGGCCCGTCGGAAACCGCTCTCATCAAACTTGGCTCGCCAATTTCCCTGGGCACCCAAACCGTAATCAACACGCCCCAGAAGAAAGGCAAAGGCATCGCCGAGTTGGAAGGCCAGGAAAAGTAGCGCGGGCACTCGTGTGTGCTGTGTCGAGACTCCGAACTCCGATGACAGGCGGTTTCGCCTGTCTTTTTGCTCAGTCCATTTTCCACGAACTCATCTCGACACGTCTTCCGCGCTACCCCACACCCGAATGAATCCGAGGCCCCAGCGGCTGCCGCGCGAGAATCTCAGCCTCCGCCGCCAGCATGTGGGGCCATCGTGCATCCACCTTAGCCTTCGGCGCAATCTTATAAGCCAGCTTCAAAAACACCTTGTAGTGAGTTAACTCCGAAGCAAACAGACTCTTGTAAAAAACAGCCAGTTCCTCGTCTTCAGCAGCCATCGACAACACCGCGAACCGCTCGCACGACCGCAACTCGATCAACGCCGAAACAAACAACCGGTCCAACACCTCCGGCTGCTCGCCCTTCCTGACCAACCCGCGCAGCGCATTGGCATAATCACTCTTATGCCCGCGCGCCAGCCTCCCGCCGCGCTTAAACAACATGCGCGTCACCTGCGCCAGATGCGAAGCTTCGTCCTTCGCCACGCTGGTCATCGTCTCCACCCAGCCCGGAGTCCACTCATCGGGCCAGCGCGTCATCAACTCCATGGCATTGTTGGCAGCCTTTTTTTCAAGAAAAGCGTGATCGATCAACAACTCCACTGGATGCTTCAGAACCTCCGTACCCCACGAAAGCGGCGTCCGCGAATGCAGCGGCAGGGCGCCAAGCTTGTCGAACACCTTCACAGCTTCCATGGAGCCCGCATATTCCTCGATAGCAGCTTCGCCGCATCCTTGTCATTCACGATGCGCTGCTTCACTGGATCCCACTGCAACTTGCGCTGCGTCAGCATCGCGATCTGGCCCAGCCAGCCGGGCGTGGCCGAACGAATCGCAACACGTGCCGGGGTGAGCGTCTCTTTGCGGCTGCGCACGCTTTCAATGAACTCCTGATAGTGGCCGGGCGACTTCGGTATCTGCACTTCGCTCGCCTTGATCTCCGACTTCAAAATGCTTTCGGAACTCGCTTCGAGGCCGCTGCGGTCCACCCACACCCAGCCCTCCTCGCCGATCCATTTGGTGCCACCGCGGATGTCGCGATGGCCGCCGGCGATGATAAACTCCACGCCACCCGGATACTTGGCACTAATGCGATACTTCGTCGCGGTGTTCCACAGTGCGTCCTTGGGAGGATATTCGCCCACGCCTTCGATCTCATGAGGACCGGTGCTGTCCCAATCCATGCCCCAATGCGCGATATCGACGTGGTGGCCCACCCAATCCATCAACTGCCCGCCGCCGAAGGCCAGATTCCACCGCCAGTTCTTGTGCACGCGCGCTTCGCAGTATGGCACCACGGGCGCAGGTCCCAACCAACGGTCGTAGTCCAGTTCCGGAGGCGCGGGCGTGAACGCGGTCTTGTCTTTGGTCTTTGCAAAGTCCGTATGCCCGCCGGGCAGCCCGACCTCAACCCGCTTAATCTTGCCGATGCGCCCGTTGCGAACAAGTTCCACCGCGCGGCGGAAGTTCGGGCGTGACCGCTGCCAACTACCCGTCTGCCAAATGCGATTCCCCTTCGCGACGGCCTTCACGATCATGAGCCCTTCATGAAAGTTGTGCGCCAGAGGCTTTTCGCCGTACACGTCTTTACCTGCTTTAAGCGCCGCGACCGAGACAAGCCCATGCCAGTGATCGGGGCAGGCCATGCTGACCGCGTCGATGTCTTTGCGCACGATCACCTCTTCAAACTTGTGGAAGGTGAGGCAATCCTTGTTGCCGTATTTCTTATCGATCTTGGCCTTCGCCTCGGCGAGATGGTTCTTATCGATATCGCAAACGACGACGTAGTGCGCAGCCTGCAACCGCAGGAATTCGTCGACGTGCCCGCCGCCCATCCAGCCGACGCCGATGGTGGCTATGTTGACGCGGTCACTGGGAGGCACCGCGCCCTGCAGTCCCAGCACGGATGATTTCACGATCATCGGGAAACCCGCTGCGGCAGCAGCGTTCTTGAGAAAGGTTCTTCTGTTTGGCATGTAGATTCCGGAGCTAAAGATCATCATATTATGCCGGGGCATGCCGTCGCTCGCCCCAACTCAAGATCCCATGATCACTTTCCCGCCCGGATCGCGCATTACTAATTGAGCCGGCAATCATACCGGACAAACAAAATCAAAAACCAACCAAGCATCACCGGAAGCATCGCCTTCCATTTCCAGGAGGATTTTCACATGAACGTTTCCCGTATCAACTTTGCTGCGTCCATCGCTTTGACAGCCGTCTTCAGCGTCGCCCCCGGCTTTGCGCTCAACTTAAGGTCGTGGGTTTCAGGCAATGGCTCCGACCTCAATCCGTGCACGGTCCCGGCTCCTTGCCTGACCTTCCAGCATGCCCACGACGTAACCGCCAGCGGAGGCGAAGTGGACGCTCTCACCCCCGGCGACTACGGCCTTCTCAAGATCGACAGGCCGATCACCATCGACGGCGCAAACATGGCTTACATCACGGGTCCACTCACACTAAGGGGCATTGATGTCGAACCGGCAGCCACCGGGGCCACCGTCGTGATCCGCAACCTCTCGCTCAACGCCAATAACTTCGCGGCAGTCGCCGGCGGCAACGTGACGCCGGCCAATGTCGGGATCTACTGGGGCAACGGCCAGATTCTGCATATCGAAGACGTCGCGATCAACGGCATGTATCAGGGCGTTCAGACGCAGCTATCCACCACCTTGACCAATCCGCGCCTCTATCTCAAGGCAATCACGGTTCGGAATTGCGCCCTGCATGGCGTGAACGTATTCAGTGGCCTGGCAGATGGAAGCTCCATCTGGGTTGGCGTGGAGCGTGCGCTCATCGAACAGAACTACAACGGGATGAATCTCTACAACTCCCGCGTCAGCATCAGCCGCTCCAATCTTACGGGCAACATCAACGGTGGGATATTCGCGGACCATTCGAGCGAAGTCAACGTCGAAGACACCAACATCTCTTTCTCCAACGTCGGCATTTTCTCCACCGCCGGCTCAACGGTGCGCATCGCCACCAACAACATTCACGACAACACGACCGGACTGTTCACATCCAGCGCGTCCATCCTCTCCTTCGGCAACAACCGTATCGCCGGCAACGCCGTCGGTGAAACGCCGACAGGTGCGGTTGCACTGAAGTAAACCGCCTCGGGCAGGCGAAACCGCCCAATGCCGCATAGTTTTCGCGGTTTGTAGCGCGCGCACTCTTGCGTGCCGTCTCGACACTCATGTCGAGACGTTTGGAAGTTGTGAAAAACGTGTCCCGATGAGTCGGGACACGGCAGACACGAGTGTCCGCGCTACGAATTCGACGTTCCAGTCTCGGTTGT
>Ga0118677_10002136_pt1 | contig 39807 bp, 31 predicted proteins | sample AliMusrvi5mmetaG_FD_86154 | JGI IMG/M metagenome (GOLD analysis project Ga0118677, IMG submission 86154) | reverse complement strand
ACCGCATTTATGACCAATCCGATGCACAAGTTGTGTGCCCATAACGGACAAGAGTTCGATTTCCCGTATATCGCCCGAAGAATGTTGATCAACGGATTACCTCTTCCTTCGGTTCTGGACATTGCCGGATCAAAACCCTGGGAAGTTAAAGAGGTAATGCTTGATACCCTTCAATTGTGGAAATTTGGTGATTATAAACACTATACCTCGCTCGAACTACTGTGCGCAATTTTCAATATTCCAACACCCAAAGATGATATTGATGGAAGCCAGGTAGGGGATGTTTACTTCAAAGAATATGATATACAGCGCATTGCACGGTATTGCGAAAAAGACACTTTTGCCATTGCCCAGTTACTGCTCAGGTTTAAAGGTGAGCCATTAATCAGTCAGGAGAACTATGAAATAGCCGGAGTAGAAGAATAGTTTGCTCGTTGTTTCAATGGTTTTTATATTTTTGCAGCATAAAAATATAAATTAAATCAGATGCCAACAGTAGTAAGCGGAATTCGTTCAACAGGAAACCTGCACCTGGGAAATTATTTTGGAGCGGTCAAGAATTTTATTGAGATGCAGAATGAACACCAGACTTTTTTCTTCATTGCAGATTTTCATTCCCTCACTACCCATCCCATACCTGCAGATCTTCACACCAATGTGAAACAGGTACTGGCAGAGTACCTGGCTTGCGGTATCGATCCTGAAAAGGCAACGATTTTCATTCAAAGCGATATCCCTGAGATTCCCGAGCTTTATCTGCTGCTTAATATGAACGCCTATTTGGGTGAGTTGGAAAGAACCACTTCATTCAAGGATAAAGCCCGCCAGCAACCCGAGAATGTTAATGCCGGCCTGCTTACCTATCCTGTACTTATGGCTGCCGATATTATTATCCATAAAGCCAATCTGGTTCCGGTGGGAAAAGACCAGGAACAAAACCTTGAGATGGCCCGCACGTTTGCCCGCAGATTTAACAGAATCTATAATGTTGAAACATTCCCGATTCCCCGCGCCTATACTTTCGAAGGGAAGGACATGGTAAAGATTCCTGGATTGGACGGTTCAGGGAAGATGGGTAAGTCGGAAGGGAATGCCATCGCACTGGCTGAATCTCCTGCCAGTATCCGTAAAAAGGTGATGCGGGCGATAACTGATGAAGGTCCAACTGAAATGCACCAGAAAAAGCCTGAAGTCATTCAAAATCTTTTTACCTTGATGGAGGTGGTTTCAGCACCGGATGTGGTGAGTCATTTTGATACTGCCTATAGCAATTGCTCAATCCGTTATGGGGATCTGAAAAAGCAGCTTGCCGAGGATATTATCAATTTTACCAATCCAATTAGAATCCGCATTGAAGAGATCTCTAAAGACCACGAATTCCTCTCGAAAGTTGCCAAAAACGGAGCAGAAAAAGCGCGTGCTTCAGCCTCTCAAACGCTGGAGGAGGTCCGGAAAATCATCGGATTCAGGAAATTCTACTAACTAACAGAAAATGCCGCTGATCATTATCATTGCCGGAATAGTCCTCCTTTTTATTCTGATTAGCCTGTTTAAAATCAGTGCCTTCATCTCCCTGTTAATCACCTCGTTTGTCGTTGGCTTACTTAACCGGATGGAACCCGGAACAATTCTCCATTCGATCAGTTCAGGGCTTGGAGAAACTATGGGAAGCCTGGCACTTATCATTGTTTTTGGGGCAATGTTGGGGAAACTTCTCGAGGAGAGTGGTGCAGCATACCAGATTACCAACAGACTCGTTGACCTGTTTGGGTTACGCCGGATCCAATTCGCAATTATGATCACTGGTTTTTTAGTGGGATTACCCATGATCTATAATGCCGGATTTTTGGTACTGATCCCATTAATTTATGCCCTTTCCGCATCCACAAAGTTACCGCTGATCTATCTTGGTTTACCCATGTGCGCTGCACTTTCGGTGACTCACGGGTTCCTTCCGCCACACCCTGCTCCAACATCCATCGCATTCCTGTTTCATGCTGATCTGAATAAAACCTTGCTTTACGGCATGATCGTTACCCTACCAACCATACTGATTGCCGGACCATGGTTGTCACGGTTTTACACTAAATGGAATCTTACGCCACCTAAAGGGTTATTTGTGGCCCGCGAATTTTCCAAAGAAGAACTCCCTTCACTTTCTGCCAGTTTAATCACCGCACTGAGTCCAATTGTCCTAATGCTCTCGGGTGCTGTTATCCAGATGGCTGTTCCTGCTTCCTATGGTGAAAACAAATTTTTAAAGTTTATCAGTGACCCCACAATTGCCCTTTTTTCGGCCGTTGTTATTGGTGTATATCTGTTCGGAATCCGGAGAAAGCGGCAGATGTCGGAGGTTATGAAGAGTTTGTCCGATTCTACGGCAAGTGTTGCCATGATATTGCTGATCATCGCCTCGGGGGGGGCTTTTAAGCAAGTGCTTATTGACAGCGGTACAGCCGATTACATTAAACTGATGGCCGGAGGATTCCATATGTCCCCGATTCTCCTTACCTGGAGTGTAGCTGCTTTAATACGCTTTTCAATTGGTTCGGCAACAGTCTCCTGTATCACTGCTGCTGGTTTGATGATGCCCCTGATGGCCGGCACAGGGGTCGCCCCGGAACTGATGGTGATTGCCACCGGTGCAGGCAGCCTGATGTTCTCCCATTTTAACGATATCGGATTCTGGATGTTTAAGGAGTATTTTAATGCCTCGGTGAAACAAACCTTCCTGATCTGGACCGTTATGGAAACCCTGATTGGTGTTTTGGGATTGCTGGGAGCATTAATATTAAGCCATTTAATCTGAATTGCCGTCCCTGAATATTGGTGATAGTCTCACCTGTCAAATAGTGAAAGCCTCACTTTGAGTGAGACTATCCTATTACAATTTATCTTTCCATCGCTTTACTTTTTAATTCAGCAGGCATCTTCTCGATGGCATATCGAAGTGCGGTTCTGGGCATCAGGGCTTTGTTTGCGAAGACATAGTCAAAAATATCCTTTTGATGTTTGTTACTGGCAACTTTCAGCATCCATCCATACCCTTTCCGTACCATATCATCCTGATCCAAAAGTAAAAGACCAGCAATTTCAAGGATATCCTTTAAAAATTTTCCCTGGCGGCCGGGGATTATCAAAGAAACAGCAGAAGCCCGGCGCATCCAGCGATTTTGGGATTGAGTCCACCTTTTCAATTCTGTAAGATACCTTGGATACATCTCAATAAATTTACCGACGGTATGGTTGCAAAAGGTGTCACAGGAGGCCCAGTTATTCACCGAACCATCTATCCATTCCTCAAATATTTTAAAATCAGAAGGTTCAAATGTTTTGTTCAAATTATATGACCAGTCGCATGCAATAATCGACTCTTCGATATAACCTGATTTCCATAATTCATCACACAATCCGAAGATTTCAGCTTTTGGCAATCCTTTGATGGTTTTAAAATGTTCCTTGCCGATGGATCCAACAGTTGTGCTCTTTATTCCGTAACATTTGACCCCCTCCCTGAAGAAGTGTTGTGTGCTTTTTTGAAGCTGTTCGTTTCTGTTTTCAGATAAATCGTGGCGGACAATTTCGATTATAGAGCTCATGTTCTTTTTCTTGGTAAATTTAAATTTTAAATCTGCCATTTTCCCAGTCGGACGGATTATGAATGATATTTAAAATTTCCCCAAAATAACATTCTCTGTCTTGGGTAACGATTGTTACAAAGGAAGCACCATTGTGGCTATAATCCCACCATGGAGCCCGGGATGATGAAATACGATATTTATTTCTGAATTTATCAGTCATACTACGCTGATTTATTATTAAAATTACCAATTTTATTCCAATTTATCCTATTTTTAAACAGTAAAAACAAATTGCATAACATCATGATGACTAACCAATTCAAGGTCTTTCTCCTTTTCTCAATTACAGTTCTATTTTCAGGGTGCTTTCTATTTAAGAAGGATGCCCCAAAGGCAACTCCCTATCCTGAATGGGTAAAGAACAGTGTGATTTACGAGATAAACACCCGGCAATATTCGCCTGAAGGAACGTTTAAAGCCATGGAGGCTGATCTGCCGAGGATAAAGGGGTTGGGTATAGATATCCTTTGGTTTATGCCAATTTACCCGATAGGAGAGAAAGGGCGCAAAGTTCCTGAAGGGGCTAAAACCAGTCTGGGAAGTTATTATTCGGTCCGGGATTATGAGGCGATCAATCCTGAATTCGGGACTGCAGATGATTTTAAAAGTCTGGTAAAATCGGCTCACGAAATGGGGTTTAAGGTAATTCTGGATTGGGTTGCCAACCATACTGCCAGGGATAATCACTGGATTTCGGAACATCCCGACTGGTATAAAAAAGATAAAAATGGAAATATTGCAACACCCTTTGATTGGACTGACTGTGCCCAGCTGGATTACGGCAACAAGGAGATGCGCAAGACAATGGTCAGTTCAATGAAATACTGGTTAACTGATTTTGATATTGACGGTTTCAGATGCGACATGGCCGGACTTGTCCCTACCGATTTCTGGGAAGATGCCCGGATGGAACTTCAAAAAGTCAAATCGCTTTATATGCTTGCCGAAAATGAAGACAAACCGGAAATGTGCAGGATCGCATTTGACTCCGACTACGGGTGGGAGATGCATCACCTCTTGGCGGATGTAACCCAGGGAAAAAAGAAAGTCAGTGAGATCCTTGAATTGCAGTCCAGGATCGATTCACTCCTGCCTTCAAGAGCATTCAAACTGAATTTTATAACCAATCACGATGAAAACTCATGGAACGGCACGGCTAAAGAGAAATTTGGCAACGGCGAAAACTGTTGTGTGGTTCTCTCCTTTACCCTTCCGGGAATGCCATTGATTTATAACGGACAAGAGGCAGGAATGACCAAACGGCTTCGTTTCTTCGCCAAAGACACCATCACTTGGAGCGACACACGGTTTGTTCCATTCTATAAAAAAATGACCGGTCTGAAACACCGGAATCAAGCGATATGGAACCCTCCCTATGGTGGAAAACTGGTTCAAATTCCAAACACAGCACCCGGTAAAGTAATTTCTTTCCTGAGAACTGCTGGTAATGCCCGGGTAATGGTTCTGATCAACATGAGTTCAGAACCCATTACGTCAAATATAACCAGTAACGTGGCCGATGGCAAATACATTAATGTCTTGAATAAAAACAGGATCCGGATCGATTCCGATAACCGCGTTTGCTATTTTGAGCCCTGGGAATATATTGTTCTGGAAGGGGAATAAGAAATGACGGAATGACTTAGAGGCAATGAGACGGAGTGTCAAAACTCCGTCCTTCCATCTCAAAGTGACTTCATCTCAAAGTCTCTCCATCCCTCAGTCTCTCCATCTCAAAATCTCTCCCTCCCAGAGGTTACTTCAGGAACTTCTCTCTGCGCTGAAGGTTGGTTAATCCGCCGAGAAAGAAGATGACACTGGATATGGAGAGAAACAACCGGTTTTTCTGGGAAACCTGGGCCCAGATCATCTCATTCATCTTTTCAGGAATGGAATAAGGATTATGAAATACATTCCATTGAGTTCTGGAAAGAGCATCACTGAACATCAAAAGGAGGACACCGATAATGATCATCACTACCGCTGTTCCGTTCCCGTTTTTTACGATCGTTGAGACTAAGAAGGCGAGACATCCCAGGAACAGGATCGGGAACATCAATTGCCATGACATCTCGAAAACAGGGAAGGGGATCAACCCGTAGTAACCTATCCAGCAAAAAAGGTAAAGAAAAAACCAGGTCAATAAAAAGATCATCACCAGCCGAACCATCCAGACTTTGTAACGGTAATCGGGAATCCCGAAGAGGATTTCCAGGATCCTGGTATCGGCATCGCTTTGAATTCCAAAGACTGTCGGGTAAAAAACAAGGAGAATACCCGGAAAGAAAAGAATGGCATATACCGAAGCCGAGTCATACCCCGGAGTATTGAAAACAACATTAATAGAAAGCAAAATAAAAAACAACAGGGCGGCAAGGACGAACCAGATGAACCTGCCTGCAAAAATGATTTTGAGGTTATAGCGAGCCATTTTATAAATCAGGTCGGTCCAGAAATAGAAGCGACTCTGTTTGGAAAATATGTTCGGTGATGTATCCATTATCTTAGTATTCAATTAATTCAATTTCTCTCTGCTTTGTTTTTATCCCGGGTTGCATTGTCTAATCTTCCCAGACATTTTTGCGTCGGCCCTTTCGGAGGATCCGACAGTATTCAAAATAGCGCTCTTTTCAGCTTGCATTTTGCATTTTCAATTTTGCATTTTCGTGCAAATCCTTGGGTTCATTGTGGTAAATAATAGACTTCTGGACACTCCCCAAGTCACCCCATCAAAGTCACTCAGTCTTTCAAAATCACTCCCTCTTCACTTTAATACCCTTCAGCAGGCACAGATAGGCCTCCTCGAGTACCGGTTTTACAGGAATGGCATCTTCCGATGGCTTTTCGGCAGAAAGGAACCTCAGTTTTATATTTTCGCCGTCGCGCATATGATGTACCACCCGGTCTTTTGCAGGGAAGGCATCAAAATCGCGGGCAGGAATGGTGTATTGCCAGACCAGCCCATCGGCCAGTTTCACCATATTGGCAGGATTCCCGGCATAATGAAGTTGTCCGCGGTTGACCACGGCAACCTGGTTACACGAGCTTGAGATATCTTCGATGATATGCGTCGAGAAAATAACCACCCTTTCACGGCTCAATTCAACCAGCAGATTTCTGAATCTGATTCGTTCACGCGGATCAAGGCCGGCAGTAGGTTCGTCGACAACCAGGATTCGTGGCAGGTGAAGCAGGATCTGGGCGATTCCGATTCGTTGCTTCATCCCTCCTGAAAATCCACCGATCTTATCATCCTTCCGATCCCACAGATGAACTGAAGAGAGTACATATTCAATACGGGCTGCACGTTCTGAAGGAATAGTCAACCCCTTCAGGATACCCTGGTAATCAAGAAACTCATAGGCCGACATATTCTCATATGACCCGAATTCCTGAGGAAGGTAGCCGATAAGTCCCTGCAATTCTTCCCTTTTTTCCTGGGTATCTATTCCATTGATCCAAACCTTGCCATAGCTTTGCTCATAAATTCCGCAAATCACCCGCATCATCGTAGATTTACCGGCCCCGTTGGGACCCAATAAACCAATCATACCGGTCTCAATCTCCAGCGATACCCCCTTGAGTGCCTTAAACGCATCGCGCTTGCGACCAATTACCGGCATTTGCTCAACCAATTTGAAAAAGATCCGTCTGGATCCTGCAAAGCGACCCTGCAGCCTTTCAATATTCACTTTTTTATCATAGAGCATATGGGCTGTCATCTGGACAGTCAGGGCAAAATACCACAGGATACCAATCATGATTACAGAGCCGGTTGATTTCCAGATCAGGTGAAAAAGGATCAGAAAAATCAGCGGAACTACCCAGTAAATGAAGGAGTAACCCCATTCGGATAATCTGGCGGGCAATTTCAGTTGATCACGGTCACCTTTATAACTAAGATATTGTTGTACTGGTCCCCACAGGTAGAGCATCAGGAAGAATATAACATGAGCCAGAATAAACATGTAGAGTCCGTTCTTCAGGTATCCGAAAGTGAAGTAAAACAGGAATCCGAGGACAGGCAGTTCCCAGGCAAAGTCATCGAAGTCTTTCCAGTGCCGGTAATACTTGATTTGGCCTGCACGTTCACGGATATTCCGGTTGCCAATCCACTCCCGCTGGAAACGGCTGCCCCAGTCGTAAATCTTTACCAGGTTTTGGACCGTGATATGGATCGGTTCATTCGGATCGATCACCGTCTCCTTGGCCTTCCGTAAGCTATTCATGATAAACCAGGTGGAACCGGGAATGACTATGACGATTGCGATAAGGTCGAGCATCTGCCAAAGGAAGGCATCAACTCTCATATAGATCAAATAGATGCCTGATACCAGGATCACTAACTGTATTGCTTTGGTTCTCACGGACAACCCCTTCATCCAGCGAACCGCATTTTCAAGGCCGAAGTAGAAGGTAGGGATAAAAATCAGGGTCAACAAAGTGCTCATGCTGAGCCCGCCGATTACCGTGATTGCAAAAGGTGCACCGATTGCCCCTACATACTCGTTATCACCCATTGCAAGCGGAAACATGGCAACTACTGTGACGATTGCTGTAATCAGGATCGGACGAATCCGTGACATTCCCGCAAGAATCAATGCCCGTTCAGTCCGGAATCCCCGCTTCCTGAGAATATTGGTATAATCGATGAGGATAATCCCGTTATTGACCACGATGCCGATTAAGATGATGAACCCGATGAGTGTATTCGCACTGAAGAGGGTATTCCCGGTAAGTATCAGGGCGACAAAAGAGCCGATTGCGGCAAGAGGTATTGAGAACATCAGCACGAAAGGGGTGGTCAGTGACTCAAATACAGAAGCCAGGATCATAAATATCAGGATGAAGGCTGCCAGGATCAGAAAGTAGAAATCTTTCAGTTCATCCTCTTCATGGATCACCTGCACTGCAACACCTGCTGGCAGTTTATAGCTTTCAACCACCTTGTCGACCTCTTGCCGGTAGGTGGTCAGCAAATCTTTTGAATCCTGGGCTGCCGAGACAAATGAATAGGTCACTTCGATCTGCTTTTCACGGTTAACCCTGGTTATGTTAGCCGCACCTGAGGAATAAACAATCTCACTGATACTTTGAAGCTCGTGCAATCCCCCTTTTGTATCTGGAACAGGAAGGGTGCGCAGATCATAGATGGTTCGCGGTTTCTTCTGCTGTTCAAGGGTGGTCCCCAGTTTGGGCATCTCCTTGATGATGATGTCATATTCATCGGTTCCCTGTTTAAACTTAATATTGGTGTTGGTTTCCTTGCTGAAGGAGTTAAGTTCTCCAAGGACGCTTGTCAGAGAGATGTCATTCTCATTCATCGAAAGGGGATGGAACCGCAGGTGAACCTCCGGACGGTTGTCTGAATAGCTGACACGCACCTGGTTCATGGACTCAAGCGATTCGAGATAATATTGAAGGTCTCCGGCGACATTTTTCATCACATCAAAATCCTGTCCTTTGATCAGAATCCGTTCCTGGTTTGAACCGATACCCAATAATTTCATCATATTCCCGGTTCCGCCGTTACTCTGTCGTCCACCGCTGCCACCTCCTGAACCGGAGGTCGTTTGGGAGGCATCCGCGATGTCAATAACCGCTCCGGGAATATTGGCAACCCTCCGCTTAACATCTTCCCGAATCTGGGCAATGGATCTGTTCCTGATATTTTTGAATTTTTCCTTGAGCAGTACATTGACTGTTGCACTCTCCAACTGCATATTACTGGTAATATCTTCTTTCTCGGGAATGGTATCAATCCGGCTTTCGATCTGCGCCACTATTTTATCCGTAGCCTGAATGGTGGAGCCCACCGGCATGGTAACACTGATCCGGAAAGCATTCGTTTCTACCTGGGTAAGCGTATTCATACTCACCGCCAGACAGAGAAAGATCGTGACAAAGAAGAAAATCAATACCCCGATAATCGTTTGCGCCGGCTTTCGCAACGAGTATTTCATCAGCATAACATAGGCCTGGACCAGCTTGTTGCGTGTTGAAACAACATTAAAACTCAGGTTGTTACTGTTTTTTCGCTTGAGAAATGAAAAGGCCATCATCGGAACCAGCAGGACCGCTACCAGCAAGGAGATGGAGAGTGTCGAAATAATGGAGACCCCCACGTTCTTTCCAATCAGGGTGATCAGGAAATTACTCGAAAAGATGAACGGAAGAAAAACGGTAACCGTGCAAAGGGTAGAAGCAAATACCGAGCGCCATACTTCAGTTGTTCCCTGCACGACCGACTCCCGCGGAGACTTTCCTAGTCCCCGCAAACGGTATATATTCTCCAGCACAACCACACTGTTATCGAGCAGCATCCCTACTGCCAGCGCCATTCCCACCAGGGTGAGGCTGTTGATGGAGATATTTGCTCCGTAAAAAACATTGAAAGCTGTTAAAACCGAGATAGGAATTGCCAGTGAAATAATGGAAACCAGCTGGAAATTCTTCAGGAAAATCCAGAGCACCAAGATAGCCAGGAGACCTCCGATTAAGGCAAGTTCACCTATCTGATCGAGATTTTTCTCCATGGTATCGGCCGCATTATTCTGCACCTTAATCTGGATATCCTTCGAAGCCAGGGTCTCATTAAGTTTGTCGATAGCCGCAAGTGTATTGTGAGATAGCTTGATCAGGTTCGATTGGGCATCATTGACCAGGGTAATCGATACGGCACTTTTCCCGTTGACCCTCGAATAAGAAGTCTCCTCCTTTGTTCCGAAATAGACTTTTGCCACATCTTTCAACAATATCGGGCCGGTGGCAATCACGAGGTTTCCGATTTCACTGAGGTCATCAAATTCGGAGGTGACCTGGACAAAATATTCTTTATTGGCCTCATACACATTTCCGGCAAAGGCCCTGGCCTTGTAATTCTGGGTGATCTTATTCCGGATTGTTGCGGCGGTGATATGGTAGGCCTGGCATACATCCATATCGAGCTGGATCTCAACCGATTTCTCATGACCACCAAAAACATTCACCCCTGCAATCCCATCTATATTCCCTAATTCGGTTTTGATTTTGAGATCGGTAATATTCCGCACACGGTCAACATCGCCTCCGCCAAGAACCTGCAGCTGCATGAACTGGTTATTCATCTGGTTGAGGTCAACCTTAACCACCGTCACCTTAAACTGTTCCGGAAGTGTCGCCTTTATTTCGTCGACCTTTTCCTGAACTTTAAGATAGGTATATTTAAAATTGATGTTCTTGTTGAATTCAACCATGATCGAACCCTGACGCGACTCGGCTGTGGACTCCATGTTCTGGATTCCCTGCAGTGTCCCGATTGCCCCTTCGAGGGGAACAATCGCCTGGCTCTCCATATATTTGGGATCAACCTCCAGCTGACTGGTGATCTGCACGTAGAGCATTGGAAGTTCCGCATTGGGAAACAGCTCCATGGAGAGATTTTTCCACGAAAAATATCCCATCAGGCTTAAGCCCAGGAAGAGCATGCTGATCAGAACCTTTCTGTTGATTATAAAATTCACTCGAATAAATTTAGATTAACTTACTTATAGATTCTTGATTCTCGCGGAACCCTCATAGATTTTATTTATACTTTTTTTGTGAACGACTGTCCATGAGGGTTTCATCCGTTTATAATTTGTTTCGCCACTTGTATGGTTATTCGTCCTTTTTCATCGGTTTGTTGCTCGTCATCAGATCATATACACATGGGATCACCAAAAGTGTCAGTAACGTACTGGTAACCATTCCCCCAATTACAGCGTAGGCCATTGGCGAACGCAGGGAGGTGCTGGCTCCAAATCCGAATGTGAGCGGCAACAAGGCAATAATCGTGATGATGCTGGTCATGAGTATTGGTCTCAACCGTTGCTGACTTCCCAGAGATATGGCCAGTCGTTTTTCCATTCCGGTCATTCTTAGCTGATTGATCCGGTCAATGAGGATGATTGAATCGTTTACCGCGATTCCACCCAGCATGATTATACCGATAAGTGCCATCATATTGAAAGTCTGACCCAGAATAAAAAAGAGGAGGATCGTCCCGACAATAGCAAACGGAATCGTCAACATCACGATCAATGGGTGTATCAGGGACTCGAACTGACTCGCCATAACCATGTATACCAATACGATAGACAACAGTAGCGCAAAGCGGAGATTGCTCATGGATTCCTGTCGTTTTTGCTCTTCACCGGCCACCTTGATTGAATAATCTGCCGGCAGAATGATGGGTGCGATTTTGGCCTGAACGTCAGCAATTACCTTATCCAGCGCCTTGTTCTTGTCGAGTTCAGCCATTACCTTCCCGATCCGGGTCTGGTTCCGCCTGTAAATTTCAGTTGGGGCTACCGTTTGTTCCAGTTTTGCAACTTCATAAAGCCTGATTACCGAGGTCCCGTTTTTAATAATCATGTCTCCAAGTGCGGCTACCCCAATTTTGGGAACATAGATGGTAATATCCCTCAGCTCACCCTCTTTATCCATTTGCCCGGCGTTTTCCCCTTTTAATTTTGCAGTCACCTGGCTCACAATATCTGTCACAGCCAGCGAATAGGATCCTGCCCTGAACCGGTCAACCTGGACATTTATTTCCGGATAACCTCCCTCCATATTGGTCTGAATATTATATAGGCCCGGAATATCCTTCACGGAGGCTTCCACCTGTTTGGTGATCTTTTTGATTACGTCAAGGTCGGCCCCGCGAACTTCCACTACAACCGGGGCATCCTGAGTTCCAAGAATACTTTGCAAGGCTGTTTCATCCTGGGTAAAGGTTACCTGGAACTGCGGGTTTTCGGCATACCATCTGGCAATTGCCGCCGTCACCTGCGATGCCGCATATTTCCCTTCAGGTTTGAGGATTACTTTTACCTGAGCTGTATTTTCTCCTTCATAAACGGCAGTCGCAGAGGTTGTTGTGCCGGTGGATGGACCAATTCTGGAATATACTGATTGAACTTCATCGCCCAATAACTCCTTCACCATCTTTTCAAGAGAACCTATAGCTGAGGAAGTCCGTTGAAGTGAGGTTCCTTCAGTCATCTTTACATTAATGGTAAACTCTTTACTGTCACTCTTGGGCATAAATTCAGAACCGATATAAGGAACCAGCAGAAAAGATAACCCCATCAGGACCAACGAGATGATGGTAATTAACCACCGGTGGGGGAGTAGCCGGGAAATGAAATTTCCATAGCCGGCAAATTTAGCCCCTTTGGGCGCCTGCATCCCTTTTTTCTTGAAGAACTGGTGGTAAAGCATCGGGATCAGGAATATCGCGACAAACAGCGAGGAAAAGTGTGAAAATGCCACAGTCCAGGCCTGATCCTTAAAGAGTTCCCCGGAGGCACCGTGGATGTATACAATCGGCAGAAATACCACTATTGAGGTCAGCGTTGATGAGGTGATGGCACCGCCTACTTCGGCAGTCCCGACGATAGCTGCTTCCTTGGCTGACATCCCGAGTTCATGATTCCTGAAAATATTCTCCATCACGACTATGGCATTGTCAACCAGCATTCCGGCCCCCAGGGCTAGCCCTCCAAGGGTCATGATATTCAATGACAGATGGTTGAAGTACATTAAGTTGAAGGTGGCTATGATGGAAATAGGAATTGCCAGACTCACAATCAGGGTCGTCCCAATCTTCCTAAGAAAAATGAAGAGGATCAGGATGGCCAGGATGACTCCGATAATCATCGTATTTTGAACTTCATCAATGGCTGTCCGGATAAATGTCCCCTGGTTGGTAACCATCGTAAATTTGTATCCCGGAAGTGCCTTGGTGATGCTCACAAGCGCTTTCTGGATATCTTCAACCGCCTTAACGGTATTGTAACGGGTCTCTTTATAGATCGACAGGGCCAGACAGCGGACCCCGTTTATCCGGACTATATTAACCGGTTCCTTGTTTGAAAAACTGACACTGGCAACGTCACGCAGATAAGTGGCCGATTTTTCAGCTGTTGTGCTACCTGCAACCGGTGAGGCATATCCGATAATCAGCTTCTCGAAATCTTCTTTCTGCTGAAGCAGGCTGACCCCTTTCACTACATATTGCAGCCCGGTTTCTGTGATTGTCCCCCCTGAGATACTCTTGTTATAGGCCTGGATCTTTTGGGAGAGTTGATCCACCGTGATATTGAACGATTCGAGCTTGTAAGGATCGGTATCAATGCGCACCTCATTCTCCTCCACGCCTGACAGCTCAACGTCAGCAATCCCCTCCAGACGAACCAGTTCGTTGCGGATATAATTGGTGGCAACCTTGCGCAACTCGTTCATGTCGGTTATGGTCTCGTGCGAAAGTCCGACAATGACTACCGGCTGAGTATTCGGATCGAGCTGTGTTATTGTCAGGGCATCGATCAGTGTATTCTGGGAGAAGCTTGTCAGGGCTTTCTGAAGATCAAGGAAAGCTTCATCCATATCTTTATTCCAGGCATATTCAACCGTGACCTGTGCTGATCCCGTCCGTGAAATTGACGAAACCTCCATGACCCCGTTCTGCCGGATGGCTACCGCCTCGATCTTCTCGATAAACATCTTTTCCATCTCTTCAGGTGGTCGCTCGCCCGATTTTATCTCCACAAAAATCCTTGGAGATGTCAGGTCAGGGAAAAGGTCAATCCCTAATTTCTGGTACGAGATCACCCCAAGGAGCAATATCCCCATAATGGCCATTAATACGGTTACAGGATAATTGACTGCAAAAGAAGTCAGTTTTTTCACTCGAATAAATTTAGATTAACTTACTTAATTAATTTGTTGATTCCGGGATTCGGTTTGTTTTTTTGACTTTTAGGCTTTAGCCTTTTAGGCTTTTAGGGTCAGATCAAAGAATCTTTTAGACAAACGTATATTTGGTTCCACAAAAAAACCTAACAGCCTACAGCCTAACAGCCTACAGTCTAACAGCCTACAGTCTAACAGCCTACAGTCTAACAGCCTACAGCCTAACAGCCTATTAGCCTAACTACCTTACTGATTAATAATCTTTACCTTGGAGTTATTCCGCAGCGTTTCGAAACCTTTGGTGACCACGCGTTCATTCTTTTTTAACCCCTCAATCACTTCCAGGGAGGTTTCATTTTCAAGTCCGGTAGTGATGATTCGTTCGCGGGCTACCCCTTTTTCAACGATGTAAATGGTTTTTCCACGGTTACCCGAAACAACAATCTCTTTTGAGATAACGATTGCACTGTCGCGTCTGGCCACCTCGATATCGGCTTTCACAAACATCCCCGGGCGAAGCTTTAAGGCTGGGTTGTCAATCACCAATCTCCCTTTAAATGTGCGGGTTTCGGTACTGACCACAGGCGAAAGTTCATTGATCTTCGCTTTAAGGGTGTCCTTAGGCAACGTATAATTGGTAATGGCCACATCCTGTCCAACATGAATCGTCGTAATGTTTTTTTCCGGCAAATTGATCTCCATCAGTAATTTGCTGTAATCCATCAAGGTAACGGCGGCTGCGCCAAGAATCACGCGGGTTCCGTTGGTGACTTGCGGCAAATCGACAATGGCACCCCTGAAAGGGGATATGATCTGCATCTTTGCCAGCTGAATTTTCGCGTTCTCATAATCGGTATTTGCAGTGGCCAGGGAGACCTCCGAGTTTTTCATCTCGCGAAGGGTGACTCCCCCTTTTTCATAAAGCGATTTTTGTTTCTGGTATTCCAGTTCCGAAATGTCGAGGTTCAGCTTTTTAGTCTTGATGGCAATGGTATTTTCTGTTTCGGGATTCTCCAGACGAATAATGACCTGTCCTTTCTCGACGATATCACCCAATTTGAAATCACTGCCGGTCTTTGGATTTTTAACCAGGAAATAGATCCCTGCCATCTCCGTACTCAGGGTGGTCACGCTGGCGGCTGTAGCAGTTCCGGTTGTACTGATGAATTGAACAATCGGTTTTTTAACCACATCGGATACCGAAACCGGGATGGCAAGCTCATTATTGACCTGGTTACCCTGATTTCCGCATGAAGCCATAAACAGGATAAAAACCAGCCCTAACCAGGGAGCCATTTTCTTTGATTGCATCAGTCTATTCAGTGAATTTGTTGGATCCTGAATCTGTGGAATGATTCGTATTAACTTATTCCCGTGCCTGCTAGTGCTTTTTGTAAATGTTTGATTCATAATAGGCTGTTTCTTTGTTAATGATATTGTCTTGAAAAAATTTGTTCTTTTGGTCGATTGGCAAACCTGGATTTTACTTTTGTGCTTGTATTGGAATATTTTATTGAAGTTTCATCTTTCCTGCCTTATATTCCTTGACGAACTTCTCCGGAATAACAGGCTGGTTTGTGCTGAAATCGTAAAGCGATACGATTTTCAGGTTAAGCAGTGCGATTTTATAATTAATCAACGATTGGGCATAGGCCATTTTCTTGGTGGAGAGCTGTTGCTGAAACAGGTTTAGATCCATACTGGTAAGGTCCCCGTTTTTGTATCGCTCAAGGTTGATATCATAAGTTAGCTGTGAGTTTTTTTGGTTCTGAAATGCCAGTTCGATCTGATTTTTCAGATTGCCCAGACTCCTGACTGCCTGCCGGATATCGAGCTTAATCTGGGTTTCCTGGACCGAAAGACTGAGTTCCTGGGTCTTAATGACAGCCTCCTGTGATCTTATTTTCGCTCTCCGCTGGCCCCAGTCGAATATAGGTATATTAAAACCTAAGGTATAGCGCGGGCTTTGTGTCGGCTTATCATAAATCTTTGCAAGTGTGGGATCATCACCCGACAACCCGATTGACAGGTTCATCGATCCGTTGAATTCATTGAACGATTTCACCACGATCATGTCTAACTTGGAGGTCTCGATGTTGATCTTTCGTTGTCTTAATTCCATTCTGCTGGCTAAACCATGTTCGAGCGCCTTCTTGCCGTCAATCTCAATAGGGTTTACCACCACATCGGCCATTACGGTGATATCGGCAAAAATATCCATCCCGATATATTGCTTGAAAATATCCTTTGCATTCTCCAGGTCAACACGACCCGATGCAACCGCTGATTTTGACGTTGCCAGATTCACCTCTGCCTGATAGAGTTCCTCTTTGGCGGTAAGTCCCGCGTCGACTTTATTTTTAATGATTTCGTAGCTCTTTTCAGTGTTTGTCAATTCCTCCTGGTTGATAGTCAGGCTCATCTGCGCCATATAGACATTATAAAAATACTGTGACACACTCATTTCAAGGGTCATCCGTTGAATGGCGTAGCTCAGCATCGCATTTTCATTGTCGTATTCCACATTCTTTATGGCCATTTTCGTCCTGTTGTACGTAAATAACGGCTGGGTAAGACTCAGGTTAAGGTTATTGAAAAATGCTTTGTTTTCATTGGTAACTCCCTGGGCATTTGAAAGGTTAGACTGCCATCCGAACTGATTCACCAGAGATATTACCCCATCAGTCAATGGAATTGGCTGGGCAACCGTGAAGGTTCCGGAAGGGGCAAAACTCCGGTTGGTGTACCATTGCGAAAACCGGGTATCGAACTGACGGCTGTTGCTGTAGACGATCGGGTTTAAACTCAGTGAGAACTGTGATTTCAGCGCAGCCAGCTGTGCATTAAGCGTTTCCGTGGTTCGCTGCAGGTTGTATAATGAGCTTTGTAAACTTGGGCTCCCCTTTTCGGCATACTGCAATGCTTGTTCAAGCGTCAGAATCGGTTGTGCTTTCACCTGAATCAATACGAGAAATAATGACATCATCAGGAAAAATTTCTGTTTCTTCATCGGATAAATAGTTCTGTTAATTTAATTTAACGAGTTTGACGGCATCAGCATAAATGGTGTTGGCCTTGGATAAATTGGAGAGTTCGATCTTGACAGAATCCGGAGATAAATGATAGGAACCGATCTCCATCCATCCTCCATCGTTGTTCTTCATACTTACTACCTGGCGATCCTGGCCATCATCGTGAAATACTGTAAAATGATAGTCCTCTTCATTGTTGTTATCACCACCCCAGCCTCCCCTGATTTTTGGGATAAAGGCATATACTTTATAATATCCGGGCGCTTTTACCGGTACATTCCAGGTTGCCTTCCGGTTTCCGGATCCACCTTTCAGGTAATAGGCCGACCGGATCTGTTTCCCATAAAACTGCTCATTGGTAGTCAGGGTCCATTCGACCGGTTGGTTCCAGAATACGAGTCCTTTATACTTGAGAAGCTTATTTTTTCGCAGGTTAATCGAGAAGGATCTCTGGGGAGTATTTTGTGATCCGGTGGCATTCTCCGACGGCAAAAAGATTCGTTGAATCAGGCTGGTGCTTTTTGGTTGACTCAGTTTAAATCCGGGATCTTCATTATCCAGAATGATTTCATTTGGTTCGATCCCCTCGGTGTAAGCGATACGCTCTTCGGCTTCTGTTGCCTGCAATTTCTCGTCAATCTCGATTTTCCCAAACTGTTGGGTGATACTTGACGGAATATTATGTGAGGCAAAGGTATTTACTGTCATCGACCTGGGTTCACGGTTAAACAGATAAGTAATCCTCTTGGAAACCTTCCCTTCGATCAGGACGGTTTTTTCAATATTATCATCAGATCCACCGCCGCCCCGCATCCGGAATCCACCGCCCCGCTGACTTCCACCCATTCTGAAGCTCACCGAGACAGCCCCAGGCACGGTTTCGGTATTGGTAATCACGAATGAGACCATCGTTTTAATCTGGTCGTCTTTTTTCAGTTTCATGGTGTTGACCCTGGTCACAATATAGCCGGGAAGTGATTTTGAATTGTACCAGTCCGGAAGGTACTGATTCAAATCAAGCTTAAAAGAGCTCTTTAACTGATCATTCAGAATATCAATCGAATAGGTCTCATACCTTTTGGTTTCGATGAATTTGTGGATAAATTCATCAAATTTATCTGGTCCGACAGCCCCCTTCATCAGAGCAAAAAGAAAACCACTTTTGGTAAGAATTACATTACTTATCACGTCTGGATCAATCTGGTTATCCAGGATGTCGGAAAAGGAGGCATCCTGCAGGGCAATATTCCCCTTCTCGTTGTCGGATAATCCTGTAAAAGAGCGTGTGAAGGAATTTCCGGTTTCAGTGGCCGCTTTCGATAAATAGGACTCAATCGCGCGGTTTATGATCGGATAATTTTCAGATTTTAGGTGGGTTACAAAGGTGTAATATTCTGGAAAGATGAAATATGGATTGATCTCTTCCTGGGTAGGGGCAGGGGCGCCGAAATGGATTCCGGGTCCTCCGCCACCGCGTTGAGGAGCCGATTTACTGCTTAAAAGCACATCATTCACAAACCTTTTCAGGTAATTTTCTTCATTCTCCCTTGGACTGGTCGTCTGGTTATCGCGGTTTCCAAACCGCTCATTGTTCTTTTTGGCTTCTGCGAAATTTGCACTTGGAAGTTTAAAACCACCCTCAGGCAGATAAACCGTTTCGGGTTGTACCTGTTCTCCCGCTCCGCTCCAGACATGATCAAAAGAGCAAAACTGTACTGGGATCTCCACTAAATTCAACCGTTGATAGGGATAGGTGAAATGAACCTTTGCCTCCCAGCTCTTTCGGAGATCCCGGATTACCGGCTTGATTGAATCTTTAAGAATTTTAAAATACGGGTCAAAGGTATTATGACCTGCCAGAAAGTTCAGGTTATAAGTAACCCCGTCCACTTCTACTGAACGCGTCTGATACCTCCCAATAGCAAGCGAAATTTGAGGTATCCGGTGCTCAGGGGTGAAATCAAAAGTCCCGTTTCCTTCGTCAGTTACCTTCCCCTGTGAAATTGCTTTCAACCCATTCCGGGTCCTGACCTTCAAATGAAATTCGGAAAACTGCATGGTCTGCCATTTCAAACCCTTGGTTGAATAGGTAATTCCTGCCGTTGGATACCACCGTGTTTCAGGTGTGAGTAGCAAATAGTCGGGTTTAAGAAAGGCATGTTTCTTGTCTGCAATTCCATTTCCGCGTTGAAGCCACAACTCCAGCCGGTCACGGTTCATGTCCAGGTAGCAAAACGTTTCGTCGATTGTTCCGGAATAGGAGATCTTGATATTCAACTCTGCTCCTTTTTGCAAAGGGGCGTCCGGTGTAATTTTAATCAGCTGTAACTCACGGCTGAATTTCGCCCCACTCATGGATTGAATCTCCAGACCCGGATTCAAAGTGAGGATGATCTCCTGTAGCGGATTCTGATTCTGATTCGTCAGAGTCAGGGCGGCTTCACCGCTGATTCTTTCTCCTTTGTGTTCAAGAACAAGGTCGCACTTTGTCACTTCGGCAATCGGACTGGCTGAATATTTATTATTTAACTCAAGCATTTGATTGCGGTGACTATCGCTGACATTGATCTTTTCAATGTATTTTACTCCCAATCCAATCCCGACAGACAAAAATAGGATACTAAACAGCATGGTAGTTTTCCGGACAAAGGGAGACTGTGGAAGACGTTGAAGCAGCAGAATGGTCAACCCGATAAAACCCAGCCCAAGGAAAAAATAGATTCCCCGATGGATCAGAATTTCATTCAGAAAGCCGAACCCTACAAAATCCGAGAAGGTCATTGGCAGGTGAAATGCCATATAATCAAAAAGATAGTGGTAGATATTCTGAAGGTAGAATAATGTTGCTGCAATGTATCCCAACAGGATTACAAAAGTAACTGCCTGATTTTTGATCACCGACATCAGGAAGAAGGAGAACCCGAGGATAAAAATCAGGGTGGGAAGGCTAATCAGCAGGAAATAGTATAAATAAGGAGCCGGGGAGAATTGGTTATAAGGTGAGGCAATATTAAATAATGCCACCATGCCCAATGCAACCACATTCAGCATGAAAAAGACCCAGAGATTGCCGATGGTCTTTCCGATGACGTAGTCGGTATTGGTCATTGAACGCATGTAGATCACCTCTGTGGTATCGAGTTTCTTATCCCGTTTGAGAAAATCGGAAGCCAGGAAAACGGCAATAATGGCCTGGGCAACATTGATGATATACAGATTTATAAACGGAATCATTGAAGGAAGCGCTACCAGATCGCCGTTGGGCCAGCCGACACCGGTCTGGGTCCCCAGGTTGTAGAGGAAGACAAACAGAAGCGCCAGAATGGAGAAGATTCGGAAAAACCAGCTTCGGAACAGGGTTTTTGACTCGTATTTCGAGACAGTCAGTATATTGTGAATTGCCTTCATAAGTTGGCTGTTAATATTGTGGAGCTTAAAACCAAAACGGAATCAGGGAAAGTTACAGGATCAGATCTCATGCCAGTGCTGATTAAGCTCATTTTCCATAAAATTCACGTAGGCATGTTCCAGGTTAGGTTCAATCTGTTCCCCGGAATAGCCGTTAATATGTTTTGATACTACCTGTACCTCCCATCCCTCTTCAGACGGAATGGACGAGATGATCGGGTATTTATCCTGTATCTCCTGGTATTCAGTATCAGTGGCTGTAATTTTCCAGACATTGTTGCGGGCCTGGCTGATTAGCAGTTCGGGCGATCCCTTAAATGCCAGGGTTCCCTTGTTCATCAGGGCCATGTCGTTGCATGTACTTGAGATATCACCCACAATATGGGTGGAGAGAATAATGATGACATCGCGTTCACTGATCCGGGTGAGCAGATTCCGGAAGCGTATGCGCTCTTCAGGATCCAGTCCGGTAGTGGGCTCATCGACAATGATAATCTGCGGATCCCCAATTAACGCCTGGGCAATTCCCAACCTCCGTTTCATACCCCCTGAAAGGTTGTTGGCAAAACGATTCCTCGCTTCAAAAAGGCCAACCTCCTCGAGCATTTTCTCCACTGCATCCTTTCGTACGGAAGAGTAGTTCATTCCCGATAATCGGGCAATATAATCCAGGAATTCATAGGTGCGCAGTTTGGCAAAAAAGCGGAAATCCTGGGGAAGATAACCTAGCATCGTACGAATCTCCTTCCGGTTCTTCTGCAAATCGAGCCCATTCACCAGAACCTCGCCGGATGAAGGTTTTGCCAGCGTAACCAGGATGCGCATCAGGCTTGATTTCCCTGCGCCATTAGGTCCCAGCAGGCCAAACATCCCGTTTCCAATGGTCATGGTCACATCTTTTAATGCGTGATTTCCGTTGGGATAGACCTTATTCAGCCCGTTGATCTCGATCTTCAATCTTTAAGGGTATTAGTGGTTGAGTATGAATTTGATTTTTGAATACACTTTTGACTTCCCCGCGGTGAAAAGGTTTAATTAGTTTGTATAAAGATATGATAAATTTTTATCAAAAAAATTACCACGGAGGCACAGAGATCCACAGAGAAAAATTTACTCCGTGAACCTCCGTTTCTCCATGTCTCTGTGGTAGAATATGACCTGCCGTTCTAGTATCAATAATCATTAATATTGATCTTGCTCGTACCATCCTTTTTAAGCCAAATCTCCTGAGGCTGCCTGGCCTGAATCCTGGAACTATCAGATAAAGAGCCAGTCAGCTTCTTCGAAATAGTTTCGAGATTCGCTTCCGAATTACGAAGCACAATATTGATTGAATCGGCATAAAATGAATTGGTGTTTATATGAGAATGGTCATTTGCCACTATACTTAACTGTCGGATATGGGATTTAATCTTGTCATCCTCGTTAAACCAGATTGAACTTTGACTCATATCCAGTGAAAGTGCTCCAAAGTTAGAGTGTTCAACAGCTAAATCAGCATTTTTCAAAAGAATCCTTCGTAATGAATCTCCGGTATAAATCCTGATCGAAACATTATGGTGGTTTGTCTTCTCAAAGTCCGAAATCCGCAAAGTATCCTCCCTCAATGAAAAATTCACCTTTGGCGCTATGGAATCCTTCATACTGTTGACTTCCAGAAAGGTAGAGTCGTTTTTAACCAGTGTAACATTCATGCTTTTGGAGATGTAAAGCACTTTAAAAAACTTTAGCTCATGCTTTTTTATGTTGAAATCGGACCCGCTTCCATTATCCCGGCGGCCTAAGATACGCACATCAATAAAAAAAGCAAGAATTACAACAGCGATGGTACTTAGAAGGGAAACAAATATAATTTTACTGGTTTTCATGAGGATTTGAATTTAGTATAGATTCGAAATAGGGTTTTAGTTCTTCGAACGAGATATCCAGGATCCGGGTCTGTTTCACGATCAATGGGAGATCGGTTTCGAAGAACTCCTGCCGTTTCCACTGACGGATGATACCGATTGCTTCATTGCTCACATAATATCCTACTCCCCGTTTGTTGTCGATGATTCCCCGGCTCTGCAATTCGCTGTAGGTACGCATTACGGTATTGGGATTTACTCCCATCTCGGTGGCCAGATCACGGACAGACGGGATCTTCTCTCCCGGGGGATATTTCCCCTCCATCACTTTCTCCGAAATGCTGTCGGCTATCTGGAGAAAGATTCCTTTAGTATTTTTAAATTCCATAATCAGACCTCCTTCTCTTTTAAACTGAACCAGGCAATTGCCAAAAGGCTCAAATTTGTCAGTGTAAATCCGATTTTGAACATTATAATTGCCATTTCCCTGTTACCTCTGAAATGCATGCCTTTATTTCCTGCGGATAACCCCTGGAGTAGATCAAAAGCTTTTACTAAAAATATGGAAAACAGAATATAGCTGATGACAATGATCGAAAATGTTAGCAAAGTTTTAAAAAGCGGCGATTTTGAAAAATGGCTCGCTCCGGTAAATGGGGCAATAAATACGAATAAAACCAACTGAATGATAAGAAACACAACCTGCTTAAATTCAGTATCCTTGGTAAAAGAGGTCAACGATTTCCCATACGAAAAATGATAGTTTATCAATTCGGGATAATAGTAATGAACCAGCGTCCCTTCGAGATTGGCAATAACCCAGAAGAGTAAGGGCATCAGGATGATAAAAGCCACTATCCGGGAGAGCAGTTCAAAAACAAATTTTTCAGCTGCCGATGCCGGTAACATCAGGTAGGTCATACTCTTTTCTTTCGAGCGGAATGCCGGAAACGAGAAAGCGGCATAGGATATTCCCAATGAAAGGAATACTGAAACAAAGGTACTCAGGTAGGCATGCTCTCCCCAATTACTGAAATTTACAGATGCCTGAGCCCAGACCAGAGTGATAAACAGAATTCCCGAAAAGGCTGAAATGGCGATTGCAAAACGCTTTTTATTTATAATCAGCGATCGCTTGAACAATAACACCAACCGGTGAAATGAAAATGAAATATTTGTTTGCATAGCTTTATCCGATTTTATATCCGTTGGTAATGGCGTTAAAAAGTAATTCGATATCGACTTCCGTCTCGGCATGTCCATTGGGCATCATTAACCGGAAACCGCCGGGTATTGCCTCACAGTAAATTGCCCCTTCAACATCCTTTGAGGTTCCTGAAACGAAACACACCTTTTGGGAAATTTCCTCGATGGTATGCTGAAATATTATTTCTCCATTATCGAGAATGATAATTTTATCGATCAGATTTTCAACGTCTTTAACCTGGTGAGTCGAAATCAGCACAAGCTGATCTTCGTCAAGAGAGCCCGCCAGAATCTTGCGGAACAGCGCCTTTGACGGGATATCAAGTCCATTGGTGGGCTCATCCAGGACAAGCAGTCTGCACCGTGTTGAAAGGGCAAAAGCGATCAGGAATTTCTTCTTCTGCCCATGGGAGAGACGTTGTAAATTTCGTTCCTTGCCCAGTTCAAATTCGACAAGGATCCGATCCAAAAGCTCAAGGTCAAACCTGGGATAAAACGGGGTGTAGGCCTTCAGGTAATCGAGGATGGAGATTGCGGGAAAATAAAATTCCTCGGGTACCATAAAAACATCGTTCAAAAACGAAACTTCCCGTTTTCGGGGAGCGTGGCTCATCACCGAGAGTTCACCCGACACCGGGTGAAGAAGTCCTGTAAGGAGTTTAAGCAGGCTCGTTTTCCCGGCGCCATTCTTTCCCAGTAGTCCGGTAATACTGCCGGCCCTGAGATCTGCGGTGAGGCTGTTGAAAAGCGCCTGTTGCCGTGGATACGCAAAATGAAGGTCTCTAATCTGAATCATATATTGCAGTTTTAATGTTTTAGTGTACTACATAACTAATACAGTACAAATATAAAACTATTTGATTCAGATTTCCAAATTATTTTGAAAGAAAAATAAAAATTTCTAATAAAGGAATCCAAATTACTTAAAACCATTAAACATGGTTAGCCTGCATTCCCGCGGGTTGATTTTTATATCTTTGCAATCGAAAACCTGCCTTAAAAAATTAGCCATGGACAATCTGTACCCGATCACCCCATTAAAAAAGCCTAATTTCTTTCAGAGGTTGTTCAAAATAACTCCGAAAGAGAACGCGATTATTGAGATTAATAATCTGCTGGGAAGCAGGCCGCTGGACACTATTGAAGTTGATGAAATTGAGGTGATTGCGGCCAGGTATAAAGTCAATCTTCACCGAAAATTCAACTCCCGGTTAATGGGTCTTTATCAACGTTATTTACAGCGGTGCCTGTCGGATAATAACCTTTCAGAGGATGAACTTAACGCGCTAAATTCGCTCAAACATCTTTTAGTCTTGTCTGATAATGAGGTTACAGAACTTCATAACAAGCTGGTCTCGGATATTTACCGGAAATCATACGAGGCGGCCATCAGTGGCGGCAAGCTTGAAAAATCAACGGAGGATCTCATTGATTCGCTTCAGCAAAACATAAGACTGCCCGAAGAAATTGCCCGAAAAATATCGGACGAGAGCCGTAATCATTTCATGGATATGCAGCTGAAGAAGATCGTTGCCGACAGAAGAGTGTCGCCCGAGGAGTGGAGTGAATTTACCCAGATTGCCAGAAACCTGAATGTGACAGTTCAGTTTGATGATGCGACGAAACAGCAGCTCGAAAAATTCAAGCATTACTGGTTGATTGAAAAGGGGGAGCTTCCGGTTCTGGTGGTCAACATTAATTTACCAAAGAGTGAACAATGTTATTTTATCACGGAAGCTGTCTGGCTTGAGAATCGCACAGTGACGCAGCGGATTAATTACGGAGGGCCTGCGCTCCGGATAAAAATAATGAAGGGGGTTTATTACAGGGCCGGAAGTGTAGGGGTACAACGGATAACCTCTGAGCAACTTCAGGAGATAGACAATGGGACGCTCTATATCACCAATAAACGGATCATATTTACCGGGAACAAAAAGAATTCAAATATACTGCTCAGCAAAGTATTGTCTGTCACCCCTTACAGCGACGGGGTGGGGATTGAAAAAGATACGGGAAAGAGTCCGATACTCCGGGTTTCGGGTAGTGCCGATATCCTGGCAATGATGCTGGGGCGCGTAATTAATGATTTGTAGCCGGTTTGAAGATTGGACCGGAGGTGTGATGATCAGGATTATTGATACACCATTCCTTAAAGGATTGTTCAAGTGTCTGTAAAAAGAACCCGGGTGGCTGTGCCCCCGATATGGCATATTTCCGGTTAAATACGAAGAAGGGAACTCCCCGGACGCCAATATTCTGAGCCTCCTGGATGTCGAGTCTGACCTTATATGCGTACTCGTCACTTTGAATTGCGGCTATAATTTCTTCTTCGGTTAATCCAATGTCTGTACCTAATCCGACCAGGGTTTCAAGTTTGCCAAAGTCTTTTCCTTCGGTAAAGTAGGCAAGGAAGAGGCGCTCCTCAACCTGGTCTCCAAACCCTTTCTCCTTTGCCAGTTGAATCATTTTATGCGCATCGAACGAATTGGCTACGATCGCATTTTCAAAATTATAGGTAAGTCCGGCCTCTTTGGCAGTTTGGATGAGCCCTTTGTGCATATTTACCGATTGTTCGTAAGTCATCCCTTTTTTATCGGCTAAATATTGATAGACCGTTACCTTTTTATCAGAGGAAGCGGGAATGTTCGGATCCAGCTGGAAGCTGTGCCACTCAATTTCGACCTGACTTCTGCCGGTAAATTGTTTCAGTGCTGTTTCGTAATTTCGCTTTCCGATGTAACAAAAGGGACACATAATATCGCTCCAAACTTCAACCTTCATTTTTGGCAGTTCAGCCATCACCAGATTATCTTTATTAAATGCCTCCATGTCAATTTCTCTTTTTCAAACTAACAATTAACGGGTTCAGATTGTTTGGCGATAGATATCCTGCATAACCAGACCAGCCAGCGTAAATCCATAAATTGCAGTGATATGGGCGATCGTTCCGTTGATCACGGCCTTTTGACTGCACCATTCATGGTCGTCCAATTCAGGATCACCTACGCCGCTTTTAATTTTGGGACAAAGGCATTGAGCCGTTCCACACGAGGCACCGGTTCCCCGGTTTTCAAGAACCTCTTCACTGTAGACACACAGGAATTGTTTTGCCGGGAGATCCCCTTTTCGAATATATTTCCTGATTTTCGATCCGAACGGGCATCCCTGAACCTTCCAGAATTCGGCAACCCGTATTTGTGTAGGATCAATTTTAAGGGAAGCTCCCATCGACGAAAAGAGGACGCCGTTGCACCTGGTTGCCATCCTGATCAGATGTACCTTATTCCCAAGGCTGTCTATGGCATCAATAATATAATCATACGATTCAAGGTTAAACTCTTCATGATTAACTTTGCTGTAGATCTTCTGGATGGTGGTGATCTCCGCATCCGGGTTGATTTCGAGCAGACGCTTTTTTAAGGCCTCGGTTTTAACCTCTCCAACAGTATTCATCGTTGCATGAAGCTGCCTGTTGATATTGGTAATGCAAACCCTGTCCGAGTCAACGATAGTCAGGAAATGAATGCCTGATCTTATAAGACTTTCAGCACACCAGCTGCCTACTCCCCCAATTCCAAGGATAATCACCTTCTTACCTGCAATCTCGTCCATTTTTTCCTTGCCGAACAAGAGCTCAGTACGCTGAAATATCCCTTTTTTTGTCCTCATTTATAAAATTATTAGAGTTTATGATTTTCCGGAATGATCATTTCCCGGTATTATTCCGAAGTTTTTAAAGGCTGCAAAATGCCTGTTGTAAGCAAATTGCAGCCTTTAAATTTACTGATCTTAATTCTTATTCACTCACCACCTCATTCAAATTAAGGGAAGTGTACTATCAATCAGGTTCCGGAAATTGAGCGTTGAACTACTTAAGCTTTAACATGATGCCCCTTGAGTGCATAAAACAGAATGAACACAAAAAGCGGGATTGGAACAAAGAAACCTATTGACATAGTATATAAATCTGATACATAGCCCATTAATGGAGGGAATACGGCTCCGCCAACTATCGCCATCACAATGAATGATGCGGCTTTCTTGGTTTGTGGTCCAAGATCCTTTATCCCGAGTGCAAAAATTGTAGGGAACATGATGGACATAAAGAAAAACACACCGTACAGAGCAATCACCGAATACCAGCCCATATTTAAACTGACAACAGGTAAAAGCAGGATACATAATCCTGAGTATAAGGCCAATATCCTGGCTGGTTTAAAATAACTCATGATGTAACTCCCAGACATCCGTCCAATCATAAATAATGCAAATCCTATGGAGAGAAAGTAGGGACCATTTTTCACATCAAAATGAGGTGTCTGGCTTTTATCGGTGACAAAATTAATCAGGTAGCTAAAAACTCCCGTTTGAGCGGCTACGTAACAGAACTGTGCCGCGACACCCATCACAAAATGGGATTGCTTCATCAACGGCTTGTGAAAGGTTGGTTTTTCGGCAACCTCAGACTCAACAATCCCATGGGCAACACCAATCTCCTCTTCTGAAATTTCAGGCAGGGGAAGACGGAGGAAAATTAAGGCAACAATAAATACGACCAGACCGATGAGGGCAAATGGCAAAATCATTGAAGTAAGTTTTTCACCCGGAGCAGCACCATGATCTCCATAAATGTATAAACCGATAAGGGGTCCGATCACCCAGGCCAAACCATTAAATGATTGGGAGAAATTTATTCGTTGTGCAGCAGACTCTTTGTTCCCTAATTTGGTAGTATATGGATTTGCAGCTGTTTCCAAGGTTGCCAATCCGCATCCCAGAATAAAAAGACAGGAAAGAAATAACCAGAAAGATTCAAACGAGGTTGTTCCGGCTATCAGGAAGGCTCCGGTTGCAAAAAGGGAAAGGCCGAAAACAATCCCTTTCTTGTATCCAAATCTGCGCATAAATAACCCGGCAGGTATGGCCATTCCGAAGTAAGCTCCATATAGAGAAAACTGAATCAGGCTTGACTCCGATTTTTTCAAATGCATAATTTGCTGAAAATGTTTGTCCAGCGTGTCAATCATCCCGTGTGCTATTCCCCAGAGGAAAAAAAGAAAAGAGATAAAAATAAAAGGTAACAGGAATTCTTTTGTAGTTAGACTGTGTTTTTTGGCCATTCGTAGTTTTTTATTTGGTTAACTAACTTTACGAAAATTAGGGTGTAAAAATAGCAGTTAATTTAAAACAAGGGGTAATTTGTATTCCAGATTTACCAACTTTCACCGTTTAAAAGGTTTTATTTTTCAGAATCCGGGACACACGAATCCATTTTTACGGATTTTATTTCTAATATTGACAAATCATACCGAATCATTCCGGGCGTGGGATTCATTATTCCAAATTACTGAAAATCAACCGGCTGTTGTGATATCTTCTAAAATTCTTTGAAACAGGCTGATATATTTAAATTTAAACGAAAATCCGAATGGATAAAAATGCAAAGGATCCGGCACCTGTAATTGCTGAAAGGGTTACTTCGATTGACTTTTTTCGCGGTGTGACCATGTTTCTGCTGATCGGGGAAAGCACCCGGCTGTTTGGCCAAATCAATTCAATTGAGGGGAGCAGTATAACCAAATTTTTTGGTACCCAGCTGAGTCATCACGAATGGCATGGCTTGCACTTTTGGGACCTGATTCAACCTTTTTTTATGTTTATTGTCGGAGTTGCCATCCCTTTTGCCGTTGCGAACAGAATAAGGAAGGGAGATACTCATCAGCAAATCCTGCATCACGCGATTAAACGTGCCCTGCTGCTGTTGTTTTTAGGATGGGCTCTCTATTGTATCGGACCCGGCCAAATCGGTTTTCGGCTTCAGGACGTACTCGCGCAATTATCAGTAACATATCTTGTAGCGTTCCTGTTAATGCGGAAAAGCTTCTCCTTTCAGTTAATTTTCACCCTGGCTATTCTGCTTTTGACCGATCTTTCCTACCGGTACTTCCCTGTCGATGGCTTTAATCACCCCTGGGAGGCTTATCATAATCTTGGAGCATGGGTAAATATCCAGATTGAAGGTGTACCCAAACCAAGTATCTGGGCGTCTCTCAATGCGATTCCTACAATAGCTCACACGGTTTGGGGGGTATTATTCGGACAGCTTCTCATGAGCGACCGTCCGGCGAAAAAGAAAATTCAGCTTATGCTGATCGCAGGTGTTGCCGCGCTGTTGATTGGTTTCTCCCTTGATTGGTTAGATATAACCCCAATTATCAAGAAGATAGCTACATCTTCCTTTGTATTTGCGAGCGGTGGCTGGGCGATCCTGGCTCTTTGCCTCTCATACTGGCTCATTGATGTGAAGAAGTTGTTTGCCAATGGCTCAAAGTTCTTTACCATAGTGGGTATGAACTGCATATTTATTTATCTTTTTTTTGAACTTGGCGGGGCCGATCTGGTTAGCAAGATATTTGTGCCCTTCACAAAGGTATTGTTTTCAGGGAATGGAGATCTGACCGTCGAAATGATCACAAGCCTTGCGGCATGGGGTGGAATGTGGTATATCTGTTACTGGTTATACAAAAACCGGATTTTTATTAAAATCTGAAAATAACGAAAGAAACCTACTGAATTCCGGTAGGTTTCTTTCGTTATTAGTATCACCAATGTATGACAAGGCAAAATAGTGGAATCAGATATTAAAGGAGAAGATCTCTTCGTCTGTAACAATCATCCCTGCTCCGACCGTTTCGAAGGTATTTTCATCGATTAGGATTAGGCTGCCGGTGAGACGATTTTCGCAATAATCATCATATTTCAGGGGTTTGAGTGTCTTAAGGGTGATTAAAGCAATATCATTCATTAAAACACTTTTTACATCTGTAATATTCTCAAGGGTATTGATGTTTACCTTGTAACGGATGTCTGTAATACTTGCTTTTGTCTCATCGGTAGTATGCTTGATGATATATTTTGCACCGACTGTTAACGGTTTTATGTTCAGCCAGCAAACCTGCAAGGAGATAGTCGAGCTGTATTTTGGATATTTCTTATTAAGCCTTACCAGCATATCACCCCGCTTAATGTCGGTATTCCCGTCCAGGCTAAGTGTAACCGATTGTGGAGTAAAGGCTTCCGAAAGTTCTGCCGGACCCTCGTTGATCGCAGTTATGGTTGACAGCCTGTTGGAGGGTATTGCAAGAAGGATATCCCCCACACTGAAAACTCCTCCTGAGATCCGACCTGCAAATCCCTTGTAAACAGGGTAACGATCATTTTGTGATTCGATGACATATTGAACCGGAAAACGTGGAGGTATTTCGTTATCAATTTGATGAACGGGAATACTCTCTAGGAGGTTCAGGATCGTCTTTCCTTTATACCACGGTGTATGCAGTGATGCATCGACCACATTGTCCCCGTTTTTAGCGGAGATCGGGATGAAATGAATTTTTTTGAGTTTAAGTATTGCAGCAATTCCCTCAAATTCTTGCTGAATCGCATTATAAACCTCTTCTGAAAAGTCGACCAGGTCCATTTTATTGATGGCAAGGATCACATTTGGGATTTGGAGCAATGAAGCGATATAGGAGTGCCTTTTGGTCTGCTCTACGATTCCATTTCGTGCATCAATCAGGATGATGGCCACATCTGCAGTAGATGCACCGGTCACCATATTCCGGGTATATTCGATATGTCCGGGGGTATCGGCGATGATAAATTTACGCTTTGGAGTGGCAAAGTAACGGTAGGCTACATCGATGGTAATCCCCTGTTCCCGTTCCGCCCGAAGCCCGTCAGTAAGCAAAGCCAGGTTTATTTCTTCATTTCCCAGTCGGTTACTCGCTTCCTGCACAGCCAGCAGCTGATCTTCAAAAATCGATTTGCTGTCATAAAGCAGTCTCCCTATGAGAGTGCTTTTCCCATCATCAACACTTCCGGCAGTGCTAAAACGGAGCAGTTCCATATCCAAAAAACCAGTTAGACTTTGACCTCCCTCTTCTGCCGGAGAGGGGGTATGAAATGTTTGAATACCGGATTTATTGATTTGTTGTAACATTGCTTTGTGGTTTGTGATGGTAAATATAAGATATACAGATATATGGAGTTGTTTTCGCTAAAAATAGCCTTCCTTTTTCCGGTCTTCCATGGCGGCTTCTGATCGTTTATCATCCGAACGTCCTCCACGCTCAGTAATGCGTGAACCTGCTATTTCCGAAATGATCTCTTCCAGCGTATTGGCTGTTGAAAGGGTAAGACCGGTACAAGTGATGTCGCCAATGGTGCGGCACCTGACCCTCTTGACGACCACCTGCTCGGTAGGTCTGCGGGGAATGGCCGGTAAGGCAGCATAAATGCAACCATCGCGCTCAAATACCTCCCGCTTATGGGTGTAATAGAGTGATGGCAATTCGATGTTTTCCTGAAGGATATATTGCCAGACGTCCATTTCAGTCCAGTTACTGATCGGGAAGACCCTGAAATGTTCCCCCTCTTTTTTCTTTCCGTTAAAGATATTCCATAATTCAGGTCGCTGATTTTTGGGGTTCCACTGGCCAAATTCGTCACGATGCGAAAAAAACCGCTCTTTGGCACGGGCTTTCTCCTCATCCCGGCGTGCTCCGCCCAATGCAGCGTCAAACCTGTATTTTTCAAGCGTATCGAGTAGTGTGACAGTTTGCAAATTATTTCGACTGGCATTGAATCCTTTTTCTTCATAAACCCGGCCCTGACGGATTGACTCCTCGACGGAACCTACAATCAGCGTTGCACCCAGTCTTTTTACCAGTTCATCGCGGTATACGAGGGTTTCCTCGAAGTTGTGACCGGTATCGATATGAACAAAGGGAAACGGGATAGCTGCCGGGTAAAAAGCCTTGTAGGCAAGGTGGGCCATAACTATCGAATCCTTCCCCCCGGAAAAGAGGAGCGCAGGACGCCCGAATTGTGCCGCTACTTCACGTAAGATGAAGATCGATTCTGACTCGAGTTCCTTCAAGTGGGTTAATTTTTTAGGCTCCATATTTTAAACTTATTTCGTAGTATTTTCAATTTTCTTCACTTTTGTTCCTGTGTCACAGGTTGCACCATTTTAAAGTACGAAATAAGTGGATTCGGCGGGTTTACGAAATCCCCTTTAAAGGGTAATTTAACTACCATGTTTATGGTATTCTGGCAGTGATATCACATCCTGATGGTGTAACCTCGTATCTGCTCGCATTATCCCACTTATGTCCGAAATAGCATAAGTTGAATTTTAAACAAGTTATTGAACTTAATAATCTCTAAAAAACCACTATAAATGGGTAGAAGAAATACAGCATTATAGGTATTGAAGTAAATTGCCGGTTTACTGATATTTGCAATACTTATTCAGGTTTGGCTCACCATATTCAATTAACTTTATTGGCTGTTATCTGTTTATTTTTGAGTGAAACATTTTAAATCAAAATATGATAAAGTTCATTTCAGGAATATTTTTGATCCTATTCATTTCGCTTGCTTTCAATCTTAATGCCCAGGATCATCCATCTTCTCCTAATTTAAAATAACTGCTCAAGCAGGCTGTGGCAAATTATCCGCTGCTCAGGTCCATAGGGTATGAAGTCCAGGCAGCGGAAAGAGGGGTAATTGCGAGTAAAAGAACCCTTGTTCCATCACTGGACGCTGCATATCAGGCTAACTTTGCCACTTATAACAACATTATCGGGATGTCATCTCCCACCTACCTGATCCCAATCAGCGGACCACCATCATCAGGGAATAATTATTCCGGTGTTTTTGGCAGCAGCGCAGGGATTGTCCTAAACTGGCAACCGGTGACTTTTGGTCAGCGTGGTGCACAGGTGGATTTTTCAAAAGCCGGACTTCAGCAATCCTCCGCAGAAGCTCAGAACGAAATTTTCCAGCATAAGGTGAGGGTTATCAATGCCTATCTCGATCTTCTCGTCTCCAATGAACTGGTTAAAGTGTATGAAAACAACTATTCCAGGACGGAGGCTAATCTAAAGATAATCAAATCTTTGGTTGTAAGCGGAATAAAACCTGGAGTCGATACGGCGATGTACAAGGCAGAAATCTCGAGGGCGAAGATCGATTTGCTGAATTTTCAAAAATATAAGGACCAAATGCAGATTAACCTCGCTCAATTTCTTGCTTCGGAAAAACCGGTTGCGGTAAGTACTGGATTTCTTTGTGCCTAAATACAAAGCGTTCTGCTCTGCAGAAAATGAGACGCATACTCTGCATAACGTGCTGACGCCCCGCGGTGCCAAGGTGAGAGATGCAAAAGCCTGGGCCTATTTTTTGGATGAGGCTATTGATCTTTTTGGCGACAAAACAGAGGTGGTTTTTCCTTCTCATCACTGGCCCATATTCGGTCATGAGCGAAGTATAAAGTTTCTGGAAGACCAGCGCGACTTATACAAATATATCCATGATCAGACAGTCCATCTGGCCAATAAAGGGTTTAACATGGATGAGATTGCAGAGACCATTAAGCTGCCTGATGAATTAGGGAAACAATGGTATAATCAGGGATTTTACGGAACCGTCCAGCACAACTCCAAGGCTGTGTATCAGTTTTATCTCGGATGGTGGGATGGTAATCCGGCAAATTACAACAAGCTGCCCGAGGTTGAAGCCAAAAACCTGTTGGTAACGCTGAAAAATGGGGTGTTGCATTATAAAGAAAATAAGCCTGATGTACTTGCCGATTTCACATTAACCATTTCAAAGCAAAAATTTATTGAAGGACTGGCTGATCGGGCCAGGTTTAGAGAAATAGTCCTTGGCAATGATGTAAAAAGAGAAGGAAATATTTTTAAATTGCGGGAATTATTTGAGAATGTGGAGAAGTTTGATCCCAATTGGAATATCGTGCTTCCCCTTTAAATTGTTAATCTGTTATCCAAAACCATATGATAAGACCCGATTTTCCCAAACTCATTATTTATTGCAGCGCACTTTTGCTCTTGTTCGAAAACTGTGCCCCGGCTGGTAAATCCAAACTATCCACATCTGCCAAAGATACCTCCTCAGTGAAGTCATGCTGCATGAAAGCACCAGTCCGGTTTGCAGCTATCGCAGATACAAATCAGGCGGTCAAAGAGGGAAATCTCTCCCGTAAGGGTATGGTTTTTATTGAAGCAGGAACCTTTCAGATGGGTGGCGACAACAACCAGGCTGCGCCCGATGAATATCCAAAACATAAAGTGACCGTTGACGGCTTTTGGATCGATGAGACAGAGGTGACTAACACCCAATTTGCTGAATTCGTCAAGGCTACCGGGTACCTGACTACTTCAGAGCAGAAACCCGATTGGGAAGAACTGAAGAAACAACTGCCTCCGGGGACTCAAAAACCGGATGAGAGCACTTTAGTCCCTTCATCATTGGTCTTTTCACCACCTGATCATGAGGTAGGATTAAATGATTACAGCCAATGGTGGGTATGGAAGGAGGGGGCCAGCTGGAAACATCCGCAAGGGAAAGACTCGGATATCAAGGGGAAAGAAAATTACCCGGTTGTTCAGGTTTCGTGGCGGGATGCTCAGGCGTATTGCAAATGGGCGGGCAAAAGGTTGCCAACCGAGGCCGAATGGGAATTTGCCTCCAGGGGCGGACTGAGCAATAACATTTATTCCTGGGGGAATGAGAATGTGGATGACGGGGAGCCTAAAGCGAATACCTGGCAGGGTAATTTCCCGAACAAAAACACGATGCGCGATCATTTTTACGGCGCTTCACCGGTAAAATCATTTAAACCTAATGGTTACGGACTTTATGATATTTCCGGCAATGTGTGGGAGTGGTGTGCAGATCTTTATCATGTAGATTACTACAAAGAAAGCAATATCCCTGATGGAATTAAGAATCCCAAAGGACCTGATAAAAGTTACGATCCGGACGAACCCTTCGCTACCAAGCGGGTGCTGAGGGGCGGATCATTCCTTTGCAACGATCGGTATTGCAGTGGTTATCGCAATGCCCGGCGCATGAAAAGTACAGAGGATACCAGCATGGAACATACCGGTTTCAGGTGTGTAGCGGATAATTAACCTGTTGACCCATTTATCCCTTTATAAATGAGTTTTTACGATAAACCTTTTGCGTTTCAGGCGATGGCAAAGCCCATTGGGCCTGCCTGTAACCTGAATTGTACCTATTGCTACTATCTCGAAAAGCAGAAACTCTATAAAGATTCCGGTTCATTCCGGATGAGCGAGGAGTTGCTCGAAAAATTCATAAAGCAATACATCTGGGTTCAACAGGTTAACACCATACAATTTGTCTGGCAGGGTGGAGAACCAACCTTGCTGGGGCTCGACTATTTCAAATTGGTCGTTGCCTTGCAGAAGAAATACGCGGACGGCAAAAAAATTGAGAATGCTTTTCAAACCAACGGAACATTGCTAGACGATGAGTGGTGCGCCTTTTTTAAAAAGCATAACTTCCTTGTAGGGATATCGATAGATGGTCCCAAACACGTCCATGACACATTCAGACCATATCGCAATGGAACACCTACATTTGATCATGTGATGCGGGGGGTTCTCCTTCTTCAAAAACATCAGGTTGAGTTTAATACACTTACCGTGATTCACCGGCATAATGTAAAGTTTGCGGTTGAAATCTATAATTTTCTTAAGTTTATAGGCAGTGGGTTTCTTCAGTTCATCCCAATTGTTGAACGCCGCAAGAAAATAGAAGATCCAACAACTTTAGACCTTGTTGGTCCCGAAGATCCGGATGCTTTGGTGACCGATTGGTCGGTGCGTCCCGATGAATTCGGTAATTTCCTGATCGCTGTTTTTAACGAATGGGTGAAAAGGGATGTGGGTAAAGTCTTTGTTTTACAGTTTGATTCTGCGTTGGCTAACTGGGTGGGTGAGGCCCCGGGCATCTGCATCTTCTCCAAAACCTGTGGTGAGGCGGTTGTAGTCGAGCATAATGGCGATGTATATTCCTGTGACCACTATGTTTACCCCGAATATAAACTTGGAAATATCAAGGATCAAACCCTTTTTGGCCTCGTAGGATCGGAAAAGCAACAGGAATTTGGCCGGAACAAATTAGCCGGGTTGCCGCAGCAATGCATCAAATGCGAGTACCGTTTTGCATGCCATGGCGAATGTCCCAAACATCGATTCCTTCATGCGACAGATGGGGAGCCTGGTCTTAATTATCTGTGCTCCGGTTATAAAAAGTTTTTTGCACACGTTGACCCCTATATGCAATTTATGGAAGATGAGTTAAAGGCGAACCGTCCACCTTCCAATGTCATGAACTGGGCACGAAAATACAGGCAAAACTAGAATATCCTATTCCAATTCAGCTTAATTACCTATTTAATTGAAGATTAAGATATTTCGAAGGCTTCGGTATAACTGTGTAGCTTTTTGGTAATCCGGTTGTCGGTAAATGCTAAATTTAAGGGTCTTTTAATCAATCCCTGTCAAATTATCCCGCAATTGAATTCTCCAACCACTCTTGCTGAGGCAAATTGGATCCGGGCTTTATTTTTGTTACGCTTAATTGGTTAACTTTACTGAAAAGTTTGGATATGGGCGCAAATATACTTCTTGAAAATACCATTCTGATTATTAGTATGATAATTGGAATCGTTTTTCTATTTGCTCTTTTGATCTACCAGCTTAGACAATCAGAAAAAAAGAAGAAGGAGCTTGAAGCAAAATTTAAAGAGCTTGAAGCCAAGCTGAATAATATTCAACTTGAAACAATTGAAGCTAAACTCAATCCCCACCTTTTCAAGAATATTCTTAATTCAATACAGGCTCATGCCTATCAAACCTATTTTGCAATAGATAAATTAGCCAATGTGCTTGATTATATTCTTTATGATAGTCATAAGAAGTATGTAACTCCTAAGGAAGAGATTGAATTTGCCATAAACCTGATTGAAATTAATAAGATCAAATTAAGTCCGCTTTTTGAACTTAAAACCAAAGTGAAAATTCATGAAGATGAACCCCTTTATACGCAAAATGTGTTGGCCCCGCTCATTTCAATTGAATTGATTGAAAATGCCTTTAAACATGCTGATCTTCAAAGTCCGGATGCCTTTATTTCAGTATCCTTTAGTTTCAAGGATAGTATCTTCTCATTGACAGTTGCCAATAAAATATCTTCCAAAACTCCTATGAAAAAAGAACATAGTGGGATTGGGATCCAGTCAATGGAACAACGGCTTAAGATAATCTATGGAGAAAATTATAAGCTGGAAAAGTTTATTGAAGAGAGTTGTTATATTGCCCATCTAAAAATTAACTTACTTGAACACAAGGCTAAAATGCTTGCTATTAGATGATGAGCTTCCAAGTCTGACATATCTGAAAATGCTATGTGAACAGATCCCCGAACTTGAGATAATCCGGTCATTTAATGATGCAGAGCTCTTTTTAAGGGAAGCAACAAATTTGGTATTCGACCTTTGTATCTTAGATATCGAAATGCCTGATATGAATGGATTACAAATTGCCAGGGCTTTGAAGGGCAAACCAGTAATTTTCACAACTGGTTATAAGGAATATGCTGCGGAGGCTTTTGATTTGGATGCAATAGATTATGTAAGAAAACCGGTCGCCAAAGAACGATTGGAACGGGCAGTAAAAAAAGCGATAAAAAGAATCGATAAAGGGAACAGATTAGAATCTTATATTCAATTAAATACCGATAAGGGGCGGGCAATTTTATTCTTTGATGAATTATGTCTTATCCGTACTTCAGAGACGGACAGTCGGGACAAGGTGGTATTTCTACAGAATAATTCAAAAATGCAATTAAAAAACATCTCTTTTGCCAGACTCCTGGAACTACTGCCTTCGGAACAATTTTGTCAGGTTAATAAGAAAGAGCTAATTGCATTCAGGTGCGTCAATTTCTTCTCCCATGAAATGATTACCACGAATATCATTCAACCCAATGGAAAACCTTTGGTTGTTATTTTAGGTGAGACTTACCGAAAGGATTTTCTTCGCTTTATTGCCCTGTGATTTGATTACAGTTTTTTACCGCCTCATTCCATTTCTCTCAATACTAATTCAAAACATGTTACAATATTCGGGAAGAACAATCATTTTTGATGAATGTTAAATATGAGAGATTATTTATTCCAGGAAAGATGAAAAGAATTAGAAATATAGCACTCGTTTATACGCTGATAATCGGATGTTTTTCGACATTAATTTTTTGGATTGTACGTGCAGGAGAAAAACTGGAGACAGGTAGAAATGTTAATCTTCCCGCAAACGGAACAAGTCATTGGTTTGAGTTTATAAATACTATGTCACTAAACCTGGTCCATCCACTGGCTCTCTTGTTGGCTCAAATCATCACAATTATTATTGTCGCCCGGTTTTTTGGATGGATTTGCAAGAAAGTAGGACAACCGACGGTAATTGGTGAAATGGTAGCCGGGATTGTACTAGGTCCCTCTTTTGTCGGAATGTACTTCCCCGGATTCTCTGCTTTATTATTTCCTGTTCAATCCTTAGGGAATCTTCAATTTCTAAGTCAGATTGGGTTGATTCTCTTTATGTTCATGGTTGGGATGGAGCTTAATCTGAGGACTCTCAGGAATAAGGCTTTTGATGCACTTATTATCAGCCAGACCAGTATAATCATTCCGTTTGCGCTGGGTATGGGGCTGGCCTATTTTATCTATTTGTCATTTGCTCCTAAGGGAGTCCAATTCTTATCATTTGGATTGTTTATTGGAATTGCGATGAGCATAACTGCATTTCCTGTTTTGGCAAGAATTGTTCAGGAAAGAGGTATTCATAAAACAAGACTCGGTGCCATTGTGATTACTTGCGCTGCAATTGATGATATAACAGCCTGGTGCTTGTTGGCTGCAGTTATAGCCATTACTAAAGCGGGTTCGTTTGCGAGTTCAATATATATTATTTTATTAGCCGCTACCTATGTTTTGCTGATGCTTAACGTAGTGAGACCATTTCTCAAGCGCGTAGGCGCTTTGCACCCTTCGCGCGA
>Ga0118677_10002188_pt1 | contig 39826 bp, 38 predicted proteins | sample AliMusrvi5mmetaG_FD_86154 | JGI IMG/M metagenome (GOLD analysis project Ga0118677, IMG submission 86154) | reverse complement strand
GCATGGGGCATGGCGGAGGGGGAAGCAAGAAAAAGAACTGCCCACTGATCACACAGATAAACACGGATTGGAAGCATGTGGATTTAACTACGAAAATCGCGAAAAGTTTTTATTGCAGTTTGCGGATGCGGACGTCGATGCCGGAGTCTTTGAGCAGACCGACGATGATGGAGGGGTCGGTCTCACCCATGTGGTACGGGTAGAGGATTTTTGGGTGCAGGGACCGGGCGGCATCGGCCACCATTTCAGGGGTCATGGTATAGGGCAGGTTCATGGGCAGGAATGCGCAGTCGATGTCGGGCAGGATTTTCAGCTCAGGAGTGTTTTCCGTGTCGCCGGCCACGTACACGCGTTTGTCACCGAATGTCAGCACATAGCCGTTGCCATTGCCCTTGGGATGATATGGCATGCCGGGGGCGCGGAGGTGGACGATGTTGTAGGCGGGCACGGCTTCGATCGTGATGCCCTGCACGGTGTTCATTTCGCCATTGGTCATGATGAGGCCGCCGGGAATCCGGTTGCCGCAGGAGCGGCTCACGACCACCGCCGTGTCCGGCTTCCGCAAGGTCTTGATGGCCGAGGGGTCAAGGTGATCGGGATGTTCGTGGGTGACGAGGATGATGTCCGCCTTGGGCAGGCGGGTGTAATCGGCGAGCTGGCTGCAAGGGTCGATGTGGATGACCTTGCCGTTGAAGGTGAACATGAGGCTGGCATGGCCGATGAAGGTCATGTGCAGGTCGCCGGCTGATGTCTTGATGGTGTCCATGGCTAGTTCCTCTCGGGCGAGAGCCGGCAGGGCCGGCAGGATGGCGAGCAGCAGCAGGCGCGGCCAGTGGAATGTATGCATGCGGGCTCCTTTTGTGGGATAATTCTGCATCGGGGCGGAGGGGAAAGCAAGGGAAAAGGCAGGGCGCGGGGGCGCGCGCAAAATAAAAATGTCGCGCATTCGGCCGTCAAAAGGGCTGGACGATTTCATCCCGTCTGGTTCGTTGCGTACAGGCGACGCGTATACTTATACAGCGCCGCCTGAGACGCCTGCCAGCCGGGACAAACTTATCCAGCCGTTTTGCCGGCAGAATACCGAATGCGCGCCATGGTTCGCCTCCATGGCGCAACGCCATGGATTTTTCGGGACAATGGGTAACAGACGGATTTCTTTACAAGGTTGCTTGGCTATCATAGAAGCAGAAGAAATAAAAACCACGGAGACGGCTTAGCCATCCCTGCGGTTCGCCTCGTTTTGCCGGAGCAAAACGATTCTTTGGACGTTCGCCGACTCCGGGCTGCGCCGCCTTATAACCATCCCGACATCAGGAGAGTCGGATGGTTTTTTTGCATGGCACTGCGTCATGGATTTTACAGGCCTTACGATTCGGGCGGGATTTTTGCGGGGGTGAAAAGACATAGCGCAGGGGGCGGAGGGAGGAAGCGGAAGTTAACTACGAAACGCGCGAAAAGGAAACCATGATTAACCGGTGGTGACGGCTGCGGTGTGGAGTTCGTTGCCGTTTTTCTTGAGCATGAACCAATGCATGGGCAGGCCGAGCATGGCTTTGACGAGGCCTTTGCCGATGAAAAACATGAGGATAAAGCCGATGGTGAAGGAGGCAAGCACGAGCTTGCCCATGCTGCGCAGGCCGAAGCCGGTGGCGAAGCCGGCGCATACGGTGGAGACGAGGACGCCGCAAGTCAGCAGGAAGTTCATCAGGGTGTTGCCAAGGATATCCGCGAGGGTGCTGTCAGCCGCGGGGGTTGCCTGCCAGCCGGTGGCGATGTTGAGCAACCCGAGCAAGGCCGTCAGCAACAGCAGCGCGACCATGATGTAGCCGCCGCTGAAGCACAGGGCCGCGACCTTGGTGCGCGCATGTGCCAGTCGGGAGATGAGGAGCCGGCCGCCGTGGTCCATGAAGGCGCGCATGACGCCATAGGCCCAGCGCATCTGCTGGCGGAAGAGGTCTTTAGGCGTCTGCGGAGCCTCGCAGGAGCAGGTCAAATCATCCAGGAACACAATGCGCTCGCCCTTGGCCAGCAGCCGCAGCGAGTAATCCACATCCTCGGTCAGCGCGCCGGGGGTCCAGCCGCCATGCTGCACGAGCAGGTCCCTGCGGACGAGTTCGGCGGAGCCGCAGAACACGCCGACCCTGGCGGCGAGCTTGAGCAGCGGGAGGATGACGATGTGGATCACGTTGATGATGCCGGCGCCCATCAGGGTGCTGTAGTTCTGCCGCGCATTGACCACGTGCCAGGAGGCCTGCACGCCCGCCAGCGTGGAATCTTTCACGACCGGAACGACCAGACGCCGGAGGAAGTCACTGCCCGGCAGGAAGTCGGAGTCGAGGATGAGGATGTAGTCGCCCCGGGTTGCCTTGAGCATGTGGTTCAGGTTGCCGGACTTGAAGCCCTGGTTGTTGCCGCGGCGGCTGACCGTGATGCGGGGATTTTTTTTGGCAAAATCGTCAATGGCCTTCGAAATCTCGGGGCGGTTGCTGTCATCGCCGATCATGATCTGGAGACGGTCCCCGGGATAGTCGAATTTCATGCAACAGGCGGCGCAGTTCAACGCCGCGAGTTCGTTGAAAGTGGGGATCTGGACGGTCACGCTGGGATAATGGCTGATTTCAGGGGGCGGGACGCGCGCAGCCCGGAAGCGGCGGATCACCAAAGCCGCAGCGGTCAGGGCAAAATAGACCCAAGAAAAGACGAAGGTCGCATACATTGCGACTTCAAAAACCTGCTCTATCTCCTTATGCACCTGCATCATCATATGCGCAGCACTTCACTTCCTGATCATTTCCGCATTAAAACAGTCATCTATTTAAACGATAAGGCGGGGCAAAGTCAATGCTGGTGTCAAAGGTAATTATTGAACAGCTAAACAAACCATAAGCGCACCCTCAGGGTGAACACAGGCCCATCAAAAGAATCCGGGCTGCCAACGGGCGACCCGGTTATTTGCCGCACCGCACGCAAATGGCCGTGTGGATATCAAGCCGGGCGAGCATGACGGTGGCCACGCCCTGCTTCCACGTCCATGCCACATTGACACCCTCGGGTTCCATGCGGATCACCTTCGGGCAGTTCGGCAGCCGGATGGAAATGGTCAGCGGGCCGACCGGGGGGAGCTCGTCAAAAGTGTACACATGCGTGTCCGCGGCATGCGGGCCGCCGGTGTTGACCAGGTTGACGACGAGCTGGCCTTCCTTGCGCGCCAGCGTCACATCCACCAGGTGCGAACCGACCACCTGCACCATCGGCGAGGGAAACAACGCCCTGACCACACCGGCAAGGAAGTCGCGCTGCACGGTGGTGCTGCCTTTGTAATAGCTGCTGCCCACCTGGAACGGAATCGCCGCGATCAGCCCCTTGCCCAGCCGCCGCACGGTCGCCGCCGGCACGCAGGCGCCATGCGTGTCATTGTGCGCATAGATCGCACCCAGCTGCCGCACGCCACGGCCGGCTGCGACCGGCTGTATCTCCACCGGCAGTCCGTCGCATTCCCCGTCATAGGCAAGCCACCGCCCGCCGGTGACCGGCTTGCCAGCCTTGCGGATGCCGAGTTCGCGCTGGAAGAGATTCAAGGCGGCGGACCCGACCACGAGCAGGCGGCCGCCCTTCTTCACATATTGGACCAGCCGCCTGCGGAATGCGGCGTCGAGATAATCGGTTTCGGGCAGGACCAGCAACGGATATTCATCCATGCGGGCCTCGAGGTGGTGTTCGCTGACCAGATCGACGACCTGCTGGCCGTCGAGCAGCGCGTACAGCAGGCCGCGGGCGGCATTGGCGCGGTTCCAATCGCCGAATAGTTTGGGATTGCGGTGGTAGAACCACGAGGTGGACAGGACCAGGCCGACCTGCGGCACGGACTGCGCGCGCCAGCAGGTGTCCTGCCGCGCACGGCAGAACTGCGCCAGCCTGCCCAGCCGGCTGATCATCCAATGGTTGATGCTGGCATCGCGGCGCTGCTGGAGATAGGTCTGGTAACCGCCGCCCAGGGCCACCACCACGGAGGCCTCCTGCTGGAGCTGCGTCAACGCTTTGGTGGTGAACGTGCCTTCATTGAACCGGCCGCTGAAGCTCCAGCCCATCAGATCCCACGGCACGCCCTGCTGCGCCAGGTAGCGCCCCTCAAAGCGCGCGGTGTTCAGGCTGTTCTGCAGCGAATAGTCGCCGGAGAGGAAATCGACCTGTGTTTTCACCGGTTCGGGCATGAACGCGCTGTAGGCCCAGTTGCAGCACACCTGGAAATCGGGCCGGTGCGCGTGCAGCGCATCCACATAGCGGGCCAGATAGGCACGGAAGGCTTTGCGGCAGAAGTCCATGAATTTTTCATAATGGGGGTCCTTCGCATCGACCGGCAGCCGCTTCAGGCCAGTGGCCTTGAGGAAGGCCGCGCGCGCGCGGCGGCTGTAGTCGGGCGCGGTGGCCCAGCCATCGCCATCGATCCACACGCCATCCACGTCATAGCGGTCCACCGCCTCCTTGAGCTGGGGGATGAGCAGCCGGTCCACATAGGGCCCGAACACGGAGGTGTTGTTGGGATCGCGATTGCCCTTTTCATCGCGGCGCGCCCAGTCGGGATGCGCTGAAATGGCACGGGTGTCCCATACGCCGGAGTAGTGGAGATAGAGGGCGACCCCCTCCTCGGCGGTGACGCGCCGCCAGATGGCGAGCGGGTCGCGGACAAAGCCGGGGGCGGGAGTCCCCACCTTGGTGGGATAGCTGGTGCAGCCGTAGTGGCCCTTGCAGTCGCACTGGAGGTAGTCGGGCTTCACGACGCGGCAGAGCTCGCGGATCATGGCAGGGGTCAGGGTTTTGCCGACATCCTTGCAGTCCTTGCCGGCATGGAAATCATAGTGGAGTCCAAAAAAGCTGTCCGCACGACGACAACGCAAAGATGTCTTCTTCATATGGCCCTTTCGGTATTTGCTGACTGTACTACGACCGAGGCAATGACGGCCAGAAAAATGCGAGGGGCAAAAACGGAGTAGTAGTCAGGAGTCAGAAGACAGAATCCAGAATTTAACTACGAAAGGTGCGAAAGGGACGAAAAGGGAAATTCACATGGATGGACAGGATCGACAGGATGAAGAGAGAGTTTTCTCACAAAGACGCAAGGGGCGGAGGGCGGAAACTTTAATGCCCTTCGGCATACTCAGGACAGGCAGGTTGCATTTCGGGTGCAAACGGATGCGGCGATCTTGGGCGCTAACTTTGTTCCCGCGGGTGAGAGCCGGAGTGTTCTCGCAAAGACGCAAGGGACGCAAAGAAAGACGGAATAGCAGTCAGGAGTCAGTTCCGGATTTAAACTGACAACTGAAAGCTAATGGCCGACAGCTTGCTCCATGCAACCGGCGATTGCATTCCCATGGCAGCCATGCTATCCTCGCCCGCACAGTTTAATAAAAGGAGTCTCCGCCATGATGAGAAAAGAATCCGTGGATTTTTTGAGCGAACTTGTCGACATCCCCAGCCCCTCGGGCCATGAGTGGGCGATCCAGGACATCCTGCGCCAGCGCATGACGCCGTACTGCAAGGAGGTGCGCGCGGATGTGCACGGCAATGTGATCGGGGTCGTCAACCCGCAGGCGCCGCTGCGCGTCATGCTCAGCGGGCACTGCGATGAGATCGGCTTCATGATCATGCACATCGACGACAAGGGGTTCCTGGCCTTCTCCGCCGTGGGTGGCATCGACCCGTCCGTGATCTGCGGACACCGCGTGAAGATCTACGGCAGCAAGGAGCCGGTCAACGGCGTGATCGGCCGCAAGCCCATCCACCTGATGGAGCCCGAAGAGCGCGGCAAGACCACGAAGATCCACGACCTGTGGATTGACATCGGCGCCAAGAACAAGGCCGACGCCGAGAAGGTCGTGGGGATCGGCGACTATGCCGTGCTGGATGTGGGGCTGATCCACCTGCGCAACCAGCTGGTGGCGGGCCGCGGGTTTGACGACCGCGCCGGCGCGTTCGTGGTGGTGGAGACGCTGCGCAAGCTCAAGGGCCGCGACCTGAACGTGGCGGTCTATGGCGTGACCTCCGTGCAGGAGGAGATCGGGCTGCGCGGGGCACGCACCAGCGCGTACGGCATCGACCCGCATGCGGGCATCGCGATCGACGTGCACTTTGCCACGGACATGCCGGGCGGCGAACCCAAGCGCGTGTGCGAATGCACGCTCGGCAAGGGCCCCACCCTGCACCGCGGCCCGAACATCAACCCGGTCATGGAACGGCTGCTGCGCGCCACCGCCACCGCCAAGAAGATCCCGCACCAGATCATCGCCTCGCCCAATGCCACGGGCACGGATGCGAATGCGATCCAGGTCAGCCGCGCCGGGGTGGCGGCCGCGCTGGTCAGCATCCCCAACCGCTACATGCACACCTCGGTGGAGATGATCTCGCTGGACGACCTGGAGAACACCTCCACGCTGCTGGCGGAGTTCCTGTGCAGCCTGAGCGCGACCCAGTCGTTTGTGCCGACCGCGCAGGGCCGCACCAAGAGGCTGTAGGCTGAAGGCTGTTAGCGGGAAGAAAGCAGCCCGTAGTCAGCATGAGGAATACGGCGGAGACTTTAATGCAGTTTGCATTTCGGGTGCAAACGGATGCGGCGATCTTGGGCGCTGGCTTTGTTCTCGCGGGTGAGAGCCGGAGTGTTTCACGCAAAGGCGCAAAGGGCGCAAAGTTTCAGAATTCACCAAAGAAAAGAAGCGGCAGATTCTCGAGCAAAGGACAAATGCCATCATGAAAAAACCGTTGAACGTAGTATTCAAGACCAGTAAACGCATCCGGCTGGGCGTGTGGGGGCTGGGACGGGGGGCAGGGTTTAGCCGTTCCTGCGAGGCGCTGAACATTGATGTGGTGGCCGGGTGCGACTTCACCGAGCACATGCGCGCGCGTTTCACGGCGGCGCATCCCAAGGCGTTCGTGACCCACGACGCCCGCGCGTTCCTGGCGCAGGATTTCGACGCCGTACTGCTGGCCACCTATTGCCCCGCGCACGCGGACGACGCCATCGCCTGCCTCAAGGCAGGGAAACATGTGCTTTCCGAAGTGACGGCCTTCCACACCATGGCAGAGGGCGTGCGACTGGTCGAGGCAGTTGAGAAGAGCGGGCTGGTGTACAACCTCTCCGAGAACTACCCATTCACCGCGGCAAATATGTGGCTCAAACGCAAATGGGACGAGGGGCTGTTCGGGGAGCTGATGTATGCGGAGGCCGAATATATCCACGAAGTCCTGGCGCTCTGCTACACCTACATTGACGGCACGCCGATCATCCCCGGCTGGCAGGCCCACTCCTGGCGCAGCTGGCTCAACGGCCACTACTACAACACGCACTCGCTCGGGCCGGTCATGTACATCACCGGCCTGCGGCCCACCCGCGTGGTGGCGCTGCCGGGCGACCAGTGGCTGGACGGCTATCTCATGAAAAACACGACCGGCATGAGCGGGATCGCGCCATCGCTCATCAACCTGTCCAACGGCGCCGTGATGCGCAACCTGATGGGCGCAACCACCAATGACGGAGGAGGCTGCAAACGCCTGTGGGGGTCCCGAGGCTCGGCCCAGATGATGGGACACGGGCTGGAACTGCGGCTGGGCGGACGGGGGGACAGCCCGCTGCTGCGCGTGAACCCGGCATGGGATGAATTCGGCGAACTGGCCGCCTCCACCGGACACAGCGGCGGGGATTTCTGGACACTCTACTATTTCGCGCGCCAGATCCTCGAGGGCACGCCGGCGCCGTTCGACGTCTACACCGCCGCCGACTGCACGGTCCCGGGAATCCAAGCCTACCGCTCGCAGGCCGAAGGCGGGACGCCACAGATGGTGCCGGACTTCCGCAACCCGGCCCTGCGCGAACCCCACCGGAATGACGACTTCAAGCAGCCCCGGTATGACTTCAAGGACGGGCTCTTCCCCGCCAATGACGACCGAACGCTCACCACGCACTTCACCACCATCATGCGCGACCTGATCAGCGCGACCGCGACCTACCGGGCCTACCGCGACTGGAGCCGGGTGGCGGAGGATGTCGAGAGCCCGGAACGCCTGCCGGTGCTGGCGGACCAGGCCATTGCGGTGATCCCGAAGCTACAGGCGGTGCAGAAAATGGCGCGGCAGATCGTGGCGCGCTATCCGGAGAGCGACGGCAGCCGCGTGCTGCAGGAGATGCTCGCCATGAGCGACGAGCCGTTCACCGGCAGCCGCACATGCATTGCCGAGCTCAAGCGTGAGCGCAACAAGCTGCTCCGCCAGGCACAGCGCGCGCGGGCGGCGGCGGAAAAGAAAGAGCTTGTTGACCGCATGTACTCGCCATTCGTGACCCACTGGCGAATTTCCCAGCTGATGCCCAAGAATGGCAGCGCGGCAAACGCCGCCTGCGTGAAGCTGGCCGACCGGAAGCTGCGCTGGTCAACGATAGAAGATTCCAGCGCCGCGACCGATGCCGGGCACGGGTTCCTCAATGTGCATGCGCTCTACCCCACGGAAGACAACATCGTCTACCTGGGCAACCGGTTCAAAGTGACGGAAACCAATCTGTGGACCCTGTGCCTGGGCCATGATGGCGGGTGCCGGATGTTTGTGGACGGCCGTGAGGTGCTGTGCCAGCCTGCACGGAAAAATCCCACCAAGCCGGACCGGTCACAGGTCACCCTGCGGTTGACCCAAGGCATCCATGAGATCATGGTGGCAATGGACATTGATGGCGGGAATGGCTGGGGCATGTTTTTCCGTTTCCATACGCCAAAGGCGCGCCAGAAGAAAGCCGACCGACCGGAATTCCCCACCCGCGTGGAGTAAGAATCGTCCGGAGCAAGAAGGTGCTCGCAATAGGGAGCCAGAAGAGCGTATTCAGCAGTCAGAAGGCGGAGGGAGAGTTTTCACGCCAAGGCGCAAAGGGCGCAAAGAAGAAATGGATATGCAGATACCCGATCAACTGCCGTTGGAAATTGCGGAAGCGTATCAAGCCGCGGCGGAGAAGAATGTGCTGGCGGCCCTGAATCCAAAAATATTCTTTGGCTATTTCTCGGTCTGCGCGGATGGCAAGGGGCATGGCGGGAACACCACCTTCCCCGGGCTCGACTGGGGGCAGTCCGCGGAAGCGCTGCTCTGGCTGTGGCGCAAGGCGGAAGTGCTCGCCAGCTGGGAGTACGTCAAAGGGTTCCAGCGCGAGGATGGACTGCTGCCCTTTGCGATCATTCCGGACATCGCCGGAAAGACCATTGAAATCTTCGGATATCCCATGACCGCCGCGGCCGACGGCGCGGCGTTTACGCACTGGGCGCCCGGCAACCCGCTGCGGACGCTGGCGAATGTGACCTTCCTGCAACTGGCTGATGCCATTTTCGCGCAGACCGCGGACCGCGACTGGCTGGCGGAACAAATCCCCTACCTGCGGCGGGCGGCCGAATGGCTGCAGGGCCAGATCACCGAAGACGGACTGATGCATGGCGGCGGGTTTTATCTCGAACGGCCCACACGCCTGGAGTTTGACGGCGTGAACCAGTGCTATTCCTCGCACACCATGGCGCAAGCGGCGCGGCTATTCGACACCGCCAGCGAGCCGAAGGCGGCCATCCGTTGCCGGAAGGCCGAGGCCAGACTGACCGCGACCTTTCGTCAACACTTCTGGGCCGGCGACCACTGTGTCGAGTACATCCATCCGGAACGCGGCGCCATCAGCCACCATGGGCTGACGGATGTCGACTGGGCGGCCGTAGCGACCGGAGTTGCCAGCGAGCAGCAGACCGCCATCCTCTGGCCACAGCTCAAGGACAATCAGGATTTCATCTACAGCGGCATTCCGACGGGTATTTCCACGCGTCCGGAAACTTATGAAGACTGGGAGATGCAGGAGATCGACCGCCACGACCTCGCCGCCATGGGACGGGTGTGGTATCTGGAGTGCTGGGCCCGGGCGCGGATGGGCGATCAGTCAGGCATCCTGCGTTCACTCCAACAGGTGGCCAGGATCGGCAAGGCCAACGACTGGTCATGGCACGAGCGGTACTACTCGGAGCGCACCGGTGAGCTCGCCAAGTACCACATCAACCGCTACTGCGAGTACCCGGCAAACTTCATCCGGATCGTGCACAGGTTCCTCCGCCCCGCGCCGTGACCGGCGCGGAACGGAGCGAACAGATTTTACCGGCCATGCTTGAGCATCAGCTCGATGTCTTCGGACAGGTTCTGCAGATCCTCCTCATGGGCAACCTCGTCCTGCAGGATCTGGAGCACCATGTTGTACGTGACCGGATCCGTGTCCTTGGTCTTCTTGAGCAGATTCGAGTACGAGGTGATGGCGCACCGCTCGCCCTCGACGTTCTGTTTCAGGATGGTCTCGACATACGGATCATCGGGCGCGGAATAACCACAGCCCGTCTCCTTGTACCAGGTCTCCGGCTTGGTGACCGGCATGCCGCCGAGCTCGATGATCCGCAGCGCCAGCATATCGGCATGCCGCAGCTCATCCGCAGCGTGCTGCACCAGCTCCGCAATGACGGCATCCTTCATGGGCCCCTTGACCACCTTGGCACCGACCCAATACTGGTAGTGCGCCAGCCACTCATCCGAGAATGCGCTCCTGAGCATCTTGATGAGCTTGTTGACATCCATGCCGATGATTTCACGTCCCCTTGTCCCCATGACACATCTCCTTTATTGATGGGTTACCACTGTTGCCTTATTTCGCCGCCGCTGCAACCGCATTGCCGCCCTCAACCCAGCCATCGATGCCGAACGGATATTCCAGCACATGCTTATAGCCCAAGGTCCTCAGTTTTTCCGCCAGCGCCTTGCTGGCCGGGCACTTGAGGTTCGCGCAGTAGGTCACAATCAGGGCATCCTTGGATTTCACAGCGTTGAGGATGTCCTCATCCTTGGAATCCGCGCCCAGGCCGATGGCACCGGGAATCCGGCGACCGTCGTCATATTTACCGCTGCGGGCATCCAATATCGTCACCGGGGCGCCCGCGGCGATCATGGTCTTCAACACCATTGTGTTGACCACCGGCATCTCCGCGCGTTTGGCCCAATGATCCCGTCCCTGTTCATGCGACATGTCGTCTTTTTTTGCCCAATGGCACTTGCACTGGTCATGCGGCATGCCGCATTTTGCGCAATTTTCCTTGTCCGACATATGGGCCGCGGGTTTCCCGCATGGGCCGCAGGGCTTCGTGTGGCACATGGAACTGCATCCCGTCACGCCCAAGGTCAACAAGGCAACACCAAAAACCAAAAACAGCTTTTTCATGATCGCATTCCTTTCACACCGAATTTTAGATTTACCACAAAAGACCCAATTCATTTTTAAATTCTACCACACTCCTTTCTGCCGGGTCATCCACCCACCACCATGCCCCGCATGGAGATGGAACCCAGCGTCACTTGTTCCGCAAAAAACCGGACCGGCTCATCCTTGTCCTGCAATGCCAGCGTATAGAGCAAAGGCAGGTAATGCTCATTGGTGGGAATTGCCAGTTCGGCCGTTTTACCCAGCGAACCATAATCAATCAGGGCGGCATGATCGTGCTTTTCAATCAGCGTCTTGATGGTCCGGTCGAATTCGACCGCCCAGTCAAACGCCGTGTCCTCCCATTGCGTCAGCCCGAGATTGTGGACCACGTTGCCGCTGCCGACGATCAACACCCCCTGATCCCGCAACGGCGCAAGCTCCCGGCCAAGGGCGTAGTGATAGAAAGGCGGCTGGGTCTGGTCAAGGCTGAGCTGGAAGACCGGCACATCGGCCTGAGGGAACATCCGGCACAGGACCGACCACGCGCCATGATCCAAGCCCCACTCCGTATCCAGCCCCACACGGGCCGACTGGATGGTTTTGCGCGTGACCTGCGCCCATTCGGGCGCGCCCGGCGCCGGATAGAGCACCTGATAGAGCTCCGCCGGGAACCCGAGGAAATCATAAATCATCTTCGGGTTTGGCATGGTGGTAACCCATGTGCCGGTGGTCTGCCAGTGCGCGGAAATGCACAGGATGGCTTTCGGACGGGGCAGGCCTGCACCCAGCCCGGACCAGGCACGGCTGAACGCGTTGTCCTCAATGGCATTCATCGGGCTGCCGTGCCCGGCAAAGACCACCGGCATCCGCAATGCTGCTTTTCCGGTTTTTGCCATACCGCCGACTCCTTGAACAGAACCGCACACATGACTTCCACAGGCTGTATATTATGCGCAGGCATGGCACGTGTGTCAATGCCGAGGTTATGACAAGAGACGGACGCGGCAGAACTACGAAACACAGCCTTGCCCGGCACGAAAACCCACACCATCACGCGACCCGCATGAACCCCATTTCACAATTAAGCAATTGACGGTCAAAAGACTCTGAAATATCATCCGCTCCAATGAAAAGCATACGGGGTATCCGGCCGGGATGTACGGTGATGCAACCCGAGTTGTAAAACAAGAAAGCGCCACATATATGAATCTTCTGCGCATTATCAAGCGATGCATCCTCACGAGCAGGATTCCGCCATCCTCCCGGGTTGATTTCTTCAACGCGCTCCTAACCCTCGGGCAATGGCTCAGGGCGCATCCGTCACCGGTCCATCTGGACACGCGGGAAAAACTTTACGAGCACATTGCCGGCAAGATGAACGGAGAACCCTTTGATTATATTGAAGCGGGCGTGTTCCGCGGCGAGTCCATCCGTCATTTTGCGAAACTGTCCAGCAGGCCGGAATCACGATTCTTCGGGTTTGACACATTCACCGGCCTCCCCGAAGCGTGGCACACGGGCCTCAAGGCGTTTGACGCCGGTCATTTCGATGTCGGCGGGAATGTGCCACCAACACAGGACGGGCGCATCCATTTTGTAAAAGGAAGGTTCCAGGACACGGTCCCCGACTTTCTCCGCACCTACCACCGCCAGAAGAACCTGATTGTCCATTGCGACGCAGATTTATACACCTCATCGCTATATTTCCTGACCGCATTCCACAATGTCATGCAGGCAGGAACCTATCTGCTGTTTGACAACTTCTCCGTGGCACCCCACGATTTCCGCGCATTCTGCGACTACACCCGCGCGTACTGCCGGACGTATGACGTGCTTGCAACGGCGGAAATCGACTTTGAGAAGATCGCATTCATCCTGAAATAGCCGCGACGCAACGAACAGCGAAAGCACCGGCCGCCCGTGCCGCCATGTGCTATGCCAGATACGGAATAGTCAGGGGTCCATCTGGGAGGACCGCCACGCGGGACTGCGGACCGCAGGCTTCCAATTCGTCCATGACCGCACCGGCAATGTCCGGGCACGGCGACAGATGCACGGCTTTCACGGCCGCATCGGACAACGAGCTGCGCAACACCACACGGACTTTGCTCTGGATCATGGCCTGTATCTGCACCTGCCACTGCTCGGCATATGAAAAACCCGGGGTACAGATTTTCCTGAGCAGCGCATCCGGAGACGGCGATCCGGTCAGGAGTTTTTCACACGGGCTGCCGGCGGGTATGCCTTCACGGCATTCGCAGGCCACGACCAGAAGCCCGCCGGGCTTGAGGATGCGCGCGCCCGCGCTCATGCCCTTCACCCCCTGGTAAAGGTTGAGGTCCAGCGGGTAGCCACTATTGGTGGTGACCACCACATCAAACGGCGCAGCCACCCGGCACATGGCGGAATCGCGCACAAAGGCGCAGCCCTGCCGGTGCGCCGCAATGACATCGCCGGCAAACACGCCGGTGATCTGCCGCTCATGGTTGAGCGCCACATTTATCAAAAACGAGGGCCCGACAGCCAGGGCCGCGGCTTTCATCTCCTCCCAGAGCGGGTTGCCCTGGGTCACGCCGAACGTGGCCAAGGGATGTGCAATATTGGCGGCACGGTGGTTGGCGATCACGCTGCGCAAGCCGGCCACACCGGGCAGGATCGCCTTGGGACCGCCGCTGAACCCGGCAAAGAAATGCGGCTCAATGAACCCGGTCAGGATGCGAGTGTCCGCCTGCAGCACCTCCCGGTTAATGAGGAGAGGCGTCCCGTCGGGCATTTTTGCCACCGCTGCCAGCGCCGTTTCATTTTCCGGCTCGTGGTTTATGACCCGGTAGCGATCCACAACCGCGGGCGTCAGCATACGCTGCAACTCCTCGCGGGTGTTTGGGCGGTGCGTGCCCAGGGCGTTGACCAGCGTGATGGCCGCGCGCGCTACGCCCGCCTGTTCCAGATAGTCCAGCAGCCAGGGGATGATGCGGTGGTTGGGCGTGGCACGGGTGATATCGGTGAAGACCACGCACACCCTGCCGCCCGGCTTGAGCCACTGGCGCAGCGGCGCAGCCGCCACGGGCCGCTCCAGCGCATGCAACAGGGCGGACTTCTCATCCGCCACCCCGGCGACATGCCGCGGTTCGATCACCGTGGTGCGGGTGTCGGGCAGGTCAATATCCAGACCCTGCTGGCCATACGCCAATTTGATTTTCATGTGCGTATCTCCTCGCAGCCAAGCCGTCACATTCAAGCCGACTTGCCGAGCGATCAGCGGCGCGAATCGCGGCCGCTGACCCAAGCCTGCATCTCGGCGCGCGTTTTTTTCCACCGCGCCTTGTCCGTGCGTTCCGACAAAAACAGATCAAACCACTGCAAACAGGCGTCGCGGAAAAGGGAGAGCAGGACCATGCGCTCCTGGAAACGGCTGGTTGGCTCAAGCTGTTCACCCTGCGGCATTTTCAAGCCGCGGAACACGAAGTTCTGCGCATCCACCGTCACGGTCCACATCTCCTCGCCACGCGCGAGCATGAGCATGGCGCGGCTGAGTTTCTTGCCCGACAACAGCGAGGTCTTGGCCTCGGCGCTGACCATGGGCGCACCTTTGCGCAGCACGGTCTCATGCGCACCGTCACCTTCCATGACGAAAAGGAGCGGACCGCCGACCATGAGCCCGAATTCACCCCCTGCGGTGGCCAGCAAACCACCACGCACTTCCGCAAAGAACCAGAGCCAGGTCAGGAAATCCTGGCCCAAATTGGCGCTGACGAGTTCATCCGCGCATTCCGGCGAGAATGACGTCGGCCCCAAATCGGCGGCCTGCACCTTGCGGCGCTGCCAGGCCGCCGCTTCGGGCGTCACGGGCACCAGACCCACGCCCGTGGCCTGCTTGAAGGCGATGACCAGCGCATCCATCTGCTTGTCACCCAGCGCGGCCGCGTAAACCATCTTCTCATTGAGATCACACACCATGGGGATGCCCTTAAGCGTGGGCGGCATGGTCGGCATCAGCCGTTCCATGACGTTGCGCCGGATCTCCAGCCGCACTTCGCGCTTGAGGAACTGCCCGCCGCGCGCCTGCATCTCCGCCAACTCCTCCATGACGCACTCCGCACGCAGCAACGCCTCGGGGATTTTGCGCTCCGCCTTCATCAGCGTCAGCCGCAGATAGCCGGCCACCATGGCCGAATCCTCGGTGATGCGGCGGTCGAGCAGATGCCGGCCGGTGACCCAGCCCTGGATGGGCTCCCGCCCCAGCGTGTCCAGCGGCGGCGCGGCCTGCGCGGCAAAGCGCGCGATATAATTCGACGGCAAAGCGCTATCCATGTAAAACATGCGCAAACTGACCGATCCACTTTCAAAACCCATGATGTATTTTCCTTATCGGCATTTTTTCACAAAATGTTCGCGGATATAGGCACTAGCCTCATCCAATGACGGCAGAATCTTGGTGCAGTACTTGACCATCCAAGGATTGCAGTCCTTGAAACTAAACGGTGAAAAAGCGACCACGAACTTCCCCAGATCATGCGAGGCGTAAAAGACCTCCATGGCCGAACCAATGGAGGGCTTGCTGTAATTCACCAGCAGGATATCCGCATCACGCACATCCTGAAGATCAAACTCCACGATCTCATTGGCGCTGTCCACCTCGCGGTCCTTGAAATTACGCCGCATGGGATCGAGCAGGATGAACTCCCCGCCCAACTGGCGGTGCGCCGCATCACGCCAGGCCCGGGCCACGCCGGCCACCTCGTCCATAATAGGACCGCACAGATAAATTTTTTTCTTTTCCATGACGGCTTTCACGGTTCGCTCCACTTCTTTTCCAAATTCAAAACAGAACGTTATTCTTTACGCTGGGGAAGACCTTCCGTCAAGCACCGTCATGCATTCGCCTGCCACCGCGATCATTTGCCGCATCCCTGCCAACCGGCCTGCAGGTGACGGGAATCCGGCCGCCGATAAAAGAGACACATTGTCACACACGACGGATAATGCCACCCATACGTGTCAGCATGACGCACCATGACAAAAAAAATGATTTTTGCAGCATGTTTCAGATCGTTCTGGATGAACAAGTTATGCAATAACAATCCGAAACCCTGTTTGTTGGCATATGACTTGCTTATATAGTGTGCCGTGGTTTTATCTACAGAAAGGATGCAACCATGGCAAAAGTGTTAGGCATTGATCTTGGAACAACGAATTCATGTATGGCCGTCATGGAGGGCGGCGAACCGGTCGTGATCCCTAATGCGGAAGGGATGCGGACCACCCCTTCGATTGTGGCTTTCACAAAAACCGGCGAACGCCTGGTGGGACAGGCGGCAAAACGGCAGGCGATTACGAACCCGCGCAACACCGTCTATTCGATCAAGCGGCTGATGGGGCGCAAGTTCGAGGAAATCACCAGCGAGTCCAAACGCCTGCCCTACGAGGTCGTGCGCGCCAGCAACGGCGATGCGCAGGTGAAAGCGGACGGCAAAATGTTCTCGCCGCCGGAAATCTCGGCGATGATCCTGCAGAAGCTGAAGACCGACGCCGAGGCCTATCTGGGCGAGAAGATCACGCAGGCCGTGGTGACCGTGCCGGCTTATTTCAACGACAGCCAGCGCCAGGCCACCAAGGATGCGGGCCGCATCGCCGGGCTGGAAGTGCTGCGCATCATCAACGAACCGACCGCCGCTTCGCTGGCCTACGGGCTGGACAAGAAGAAGGACGAAAAAATCGCGGTTTATGATTACGGCGGCGGCACATTCGACATCTCCATCCTCGATATCGGCGACGGCGTGTTTGAAGTGAAAGCCACCAACGGCGACACGCACCTCGGCGGCGACGACATGGACCAGGCCGTCATGGACTGGCTGGCGAGCGAGTTCAAGAAAGAGCACGGCATCGACCTCTACAAGGACGAGATGGCCAAGCAGCGCCTGAAGGAAGCGGCGGAAAAGGCCAAATGCGAGCTGTCGACCGCACAGCAGTCGGAAATCAACCTGCCCTTCATCACCGCCGACGCCAACGGCCCCAAGCACCTGACCGTGTCGCTGACCCGCGCCAAGCTGGAACAGCTCACGGAAAGCCTGGTGGAGCGCACCGTGCGCCCCTGCCAGCAGTGCCTGAAGGACTCGGGCGTGAACAACGTGGACGAAGTCGTGCTGGTGGGCGGCCAGACCCGCATGCCAAAACTGCAGGACAAAGCCAAGGACCTCTTCAGCCGCGAGCCGCACAAGGGCGTCAACCCGGATGAAGTGGTCGCGATCGGCGCGGCCATCCAGGGCGGCATCCTCAAGGGCGAAGTCAAAGACATCCTGCTGCTTGACGTGACCCCGCTCTCGCTGGGCATCGAAACGCTGGGCGGCGTGTTCACCACGCTGATCGAGCGCAACACCACGATCCCGACGCGCAAGAGCGAAATCTTCAGCACGGCGGCGGACAGCCAGTCCACGGTGGAGATCCACGTGATCCAGGGCGACCGCAAAATGGCGGTGGACAACAAATCGATCGGGCGCTTCCACCTCGACGGCATCCCGCCGGCGCCGCGCGGCGTGCCACAGATCGAAGTGACGTTCGACATCGACGCCAACGGAATCCTGCACGTGTCAGCCAAGGACCTGGGGACCGGCAAAGAACAGAAGATCACCATCACGGCGTCCAGCGGCCTGTCCAAGGACGAGATCGAGAAGATGCGCAAGGATGCCGAATCACACGCCTCGGAAGACGCACAGAAGCGCGAAGAGGTGGAGACCCGCAACCAGGCCGACAACATGGTCTACCAGACCGAAAAGTTCCTGAAGGAAAACGGGGACAAGGCCAATGCGGAGATGAAAGGCGAAGTGGAAAAGGCCATTGCGACGCTGAAAGACGCGCTGAAGGGCAGCGACAGCGCCGCCATGAAGGCCGGCATCGAGAAAGTGAACGCGGCCATGCAGACGCTCTCCTCGGACCTGTATTCCAAGGCACGCCACAGCGCCCCGCAGGGCGGCGCGGAACATGCGGCGCAACCGGAACAGCAGGAAGAGACGGGCGGGACGAAGAAAGACGACGGTGTCATTGACGCCGATTTCGAAATCGTAGACGACAAGAAGAAGAAATAAACCTTAAACAAACAAAGGAGGAAGTTGCAGTATGAAGATTAAACCGTTGGCAGACCGAGTGCTGGTGGAACCCCTCGAGTCGGAAGTGAAAAAAGGCGGGATCATCATCCCCGACACCGCGAAAGAAAAGCCCCAGGAAGGCAAAGTCATCGCGGTCGGCACCGGCAAGCATGACGAGCACGGCAAGCTGATCGCCTTCAACGTGAAGGCCGGCGACCGGATCCTGATGCCCAAGTACGGCGGGACCGAAGTGAAAATCGACGACAAAAACTACCAGCTGATCCGCGAAGAGGACATCCTCGCGATTCTTGAATAACCACCCATCACAGACACGTAAAAAAGGAGAGTGAAGTTACCATGGCAGATAAAGGCAAACAACTGAAGTACGAAGCCGATGCGCGTCAGGCGATCCTGGCGGGCGTCGAGAAACTGAGCCGGGCCGTCAAGATCACGCTCGGACCTGCAGGCCGCAATGTTATCCTGGACAAGAAGTTCGGTTCCCCCACGATCACCAAGGACGGTGTGTCGGTGGCCAAGGAAATCGATCTTCCCGACGCCTTTGAGAACATGGGCGCGCAGATGGTCCGTGAAGTGGCCAGCAAGACCAGCGATGTCGCCGGCGACGGCACCACCACAGCCACCCTGCTGGCTGAGTCCATCTACCGCGAAGGGCTGAAGAACGTCACCGCCGGAGCCAACCCGATGTCCATCAAGCGCGGCATCGAGAAGTCCGTGGAAGTGGTCATTGAAGCCATCGCCAAACAGTCCAAGAAAGTCAAGGACCACACCGAGATCGCCCAGGTGGCCACCATTTCGGCCAATGGCGACAGCAAGATCGGCGACATCATCGCCGATGCGATGGACAAAGTCGGCAAAGACGGCACCATCACGGTGGAAGAGGCCAAGACGATTGAAACCACGCTGGACGTGGTGGAAGGCATGCAGTTCGACAAGGGCTATCTCTCGCCCTACTTCTCGACCAACATGGAAACGATGGAAGCCATGCTGGAGGACGCCTACGTCCTGATCAACGAGAAGAAGATCTCGAGCCTGCAGGACCTGCTCCCGCTGCTGCAGAACGTGGCCAAGAGCGGCAAGCCGCTCCTGATCATCGCCGAGGATGTCGAAGGCGAAGCGCTGGCCACCCTCGTGGTCAACCGCCTGCGCGGCACGCTGCAGGTGTGCGCGGTGAAGGCGCCGGGCTTCGGCGACCGCCGCAAGGCCATGCTGGAGGATATCGCGATCCTGACCGGCGGCAAGTGCATCACGGAAGATCTCGGCATCAAGCTGGAAAACGTCAAGATCGAAGATCTTGGCCGCGCAAAGCGCATCACGGTGGACAAGGAAAACACCACAATCGTTGAAGGCGCCGGCAAGACCTCGGACATCCAGGGCCGCGTGGCCCAGATCAAGCGCCAGATCGACGAGACCACCTCCGACTACGACCGCGAAAAGCTCCAGGAGCGCCTGGCCAAACTCGCGGGCGGCGTGGCGGTGATCAACGTCGGCGCGGCGACCGAAGCGGAAATGAAGGAAAAGAAGGCGCGCGTCGAAGATGCGCTGCATGCGACCCGCGCGGCGGTTGAAGAAGGCGTCGTGGCCGGCGGAGGCGTGGCGCTGCTCCGTTGCCAGAAGGCATTGGACGACTTCAAACTCGCCGGCGATGAGCAGATCGGCGTGGACATCATCCGCCGGGCGCTGGAAGCACCGCTCCGCCAGCTCGTGTACAACGCGGGACTGGAAGCAGCGCTGATCGTCGAACAGGTGAAACAGGGCAAAGGCGCCTATGGTTACAACGTTGCGACCCATGACTATGCCGACTTGATCAAAGCCGGCGTGCTGGATCCGGCGAAGGTGACCCGGTCCGCGCTGCAGAACGCGGCGTCGATCGCCGGGCTGCTCCTGACCACTGAATGCATGATCACGGACATTCCGGAAGACAAGAAGGCGGCGGCGCCCTCCCCCGGCGGCATGGGCGGCATGGGCGGCGGAGACATGTATTAATCAAATAACTGGTTGACATGTCGGAGCGGAGTGCATAGACTGCACTCCGCTCTTTTTTTGGAGGAAAAGGCTTTTGAATATTAAACTTTTAGACGAAGCGAAAGCGCGTGTTCCCTGTGTTCCCGTGCTCATCAATATGGTATCCAAGCGGGTACGCCAACTGAACGCCGGCCTGCGGCCTTATGTCCGCCCGTCCAGCCCCGATGAAGAGAAAGTGGACATTGCACTGCGTGAAATCGCCGAAGGCAAACTGATTGCCGAGATGGATTTCACCGGCCACGATACTGGGCACGGCCTGCTTTAAGTTCCGCCGCCCGAAACGGAGCCATCGCCGCGGCGCAAGTCGCGGCGATTTTGTTTATGGGAGTCTCGCATGGCCACGCCGGATCATGCCGCGCATAAGATATTGGCCACCAACAGGAAGGCATTCAGGGACTATTCCGTGCTGGACCGCATCGAAGCGGGTATCGCACTGGTCGGAACCGAGGTCCAATCCCTGCGACACAGCCATGCCAACCTGACGGGCAGTTATGCCAAGGTGGAGCACGGCAGCGTATGGCTGCAACAGATGACCATTGAAGCCTATGAGTTCGGCAACCGCTTCAACCACAACCCCACCCGCCCTCGCCGCCTGCTGTTGCACCGCCGAGAAATCAACAAGATGACCGCCCAGACCGAACAGAAGGGCCTCACGATCGTCCCGCTGAGCATGTACCTTAAAAAGGGAATGGTCAAAGTGGAGTTGGGCATCTGCAAAGGCAAAAACGTCGGCGACAAGCGCGAGACGCTGAAACGCAAGACCGCAGACCTTGAAGCCGCACGCGCCATGCGGCAGAGATAACCGCCCGCACAAGCAATGCCCGGAGCAAATTTAAAATACAGACAGGATAACGCTTGATCTGCCACGGCAGACGCGCCACAATAATAGAAACACAAGGAGAAGAATCATGTTCCCATTAGCCTTCATGCCCAGCACCGGCGAATTCGTCTTAGTATTATTGCTTGCACTGCTGCTTTTCGGCGGGAAGAAACTGCCGGAACTCGCGCGCGCAGTCGGACGCAGCCTAAGTGAGTTCAAAAAAGGCCGCGCCGAAGGCGATCAGGAAGAAACAAAACCTGCCGCCAAAACGGATGACCCAGCCGCCCCGAAGAAATAACACATCCGGACACAATAAAAACGGGAGGAAGATGTGAATCTTCCTCCCGTTTGCGTATAGCCTTTGAATGCCTAAGGTTTCATGGGCGCAGGTGCAGGCGCAACCGCAGGCTCCTGAATCATCGGCGCCTGCTCAACGGGTGCGAACGTCATACCTGGACTCACCGGCGCAACCGGCGCCGTGACCGGCGGCTTTCGACCAACCTGCGACAGGCTTTCCTGCGCCTGATCACGCCACGGACTGTTCGTGCGGGTGGCGATAAACTCCTCATAGACCGCCCGGGCATCATCCGGACGCCCCAATGCATCCATGCACCGCGCCTGGCCAAAAAGCGCCTGCGGGGCCAGATAATGATTGGCGTTGGCGGCTGCGAATTTCGCATACCCGTCCAGCGCCGCCTGGGTCTGGCCCATGGCTTCAAGGCAGTAATCCCTGCCCAGCTCGGCCACCGCCACAAGGTCGTGCTGCGGATATTTCTTCAGGAATTCATCATACCGCGACAACGCCTTGTCATAACCGGCGCCATCAAACTCACCCTTGGCCAGCTTGAGCAGGGCCAAGGGCGCAATCCGCTCATCGGATGTCTGCTCCGCCAAAGCCGTCATTTCAGCGACCGTGCGGGCGGACAACAGGCGCATCATCGAATCCTGCTGCCCCTGCGTGCGGCGCTGATGATAGAGCGAAATGCCAACCACCACAAGCACCACAACCGAAAGCGCCAGCACAACGCGGGCGCCATACTGTTGCATGGCGGTTTTGAACGCATGCAGATCGGCAACCCCAGCCGCCAGCGGCTGGGGTTGAGATTGCGGCAACTGCTGTTTTTTTTCGTCCATCAGGCGCCTCCTGGCAACACGGCATCCTTAATTCGACTTGCGGCCCGCAACACCCTTGGTGGCCGTGGTGATGGACCTGGCCTTTTCATGGGGCCGCAGGGCACGCACGGCCTTACCCGCACGCCACATTTCGGAATTGCCCATGGTGTTCAATTCCTTGTCCAGCATCTCCTTGTAATTCCTGGCGCCGCAGACCTTCATGACCCGCGCGGCTTCTTTCTGTGTCTTCACGGCCGAATAGAGCGCCTTGAACACCGGCAGGACCGCCTTTTTGAAGCGCGGCTTCCAATCCAACGCACCACGTTGTGCGGTGGCGGAGCAGTTGGCATACATCCAATCCATGCCGTTTTCGTCCACCAAACGGATCAGGCTCTGGGTGAGCTCTTCAACCGTTTCATTGAACGCTTCGCTGGGGCTGTGGCCATTGGCGCGCAACACATCATACTGCGCCTCCATCATGCCGGCCAAGGCACCCATCAGCACGCCGCGCTCGCCCACGAGGTCGCTGGTGACTTCATGCTCGAAGGTGGTCGGGAAGAGATAGCCGGAACCCACGCCGATACCCACGGCCTTGCAACGCTCTTCAGCGCGGCCCGTGGCATCCTGCAACACGGCAAAGCTGGAGTTGATGCCCACGCCATTGAGGAAGTTGCGGCGCACGGATGTGCCGGAACCCTTGGGCGCGACGAGGATCACATCCACGTTTTTCGGCGGCTTCACACCGGTCAACCGGTTGTACACCATGCCAAACCCATGCGAGAAATACAGCGCCTTGCCGGCGGTCATGTACTTGCTGACCAGCGGCCAAACCTTGCCCATGGCCGCATCGGCCACCAGCATCATGATGATGGTGCCGCGTTTGGTTGCCTCTTCAATGTCAAACAGGGTTTTGCCGGGAACCCAGCCATCCTTGCGGGCGCGGTCCCAGTCCTTAGGGAACGAGGGGGACTGGCCCACGATCACGTTGAGGCCATTTTCCTTCATATTCAAGGCCTGCGCCGGCCCCTGGACACCATAGCCGATCACCGCAATGACCTCCTTTTTCAGCACCTTGCGCGCCTTGTCCAAGGAAAACTCCTTGCGGGTCACCACGAGCTCTTTTGTTCCGCCAAAATCGATCATTGCCATATGCTCATACCTCTTTTTTCTGAATTGTCCGCTCCCGTTTCTTGGAACACGGAAAAACGGAAGCATCCTACCACCTTTGCCTTGCAGGTCAACACCTATTCCACGGCATTTTTCAAACATTTGCGGAATTTCAGCCGTATTAGCATTTGACGCTTCCGACGCCTTTCTGATAGTTTTATGTTGGTTTAATTTTTTTAATCTAGGAGTCACCTATGACACGATATGTTTTCGCCACTCTCTGCGCAGGATTTCTGACCCTTTCATCGCTTTTGACCGGATGCGGCCGCAACCGAACCATGGTGACCATGGCGGGATCCACCGCATTCCAGCCGTTTGCGGAAAAACTGGCGGAAGAATTCATGATGAACCGCGCGGATGTGTCCGTGACGGTCCAGGGTGGCGGCTCGGCCGTGGGCATCCAATCCGCATTGTCCGGCGCCGCCCAGATCGGAATGGCCGATCTGGTGAACCTGCCGCCGGAAGCAGCGGCCCTGTCCAAAACCGTCGTGGCACGCGACGGCATCGCGGTCGTGGTCAACCCGGTCAATCCGGCCACCAACCTGACAATGGAACAGATCCGCGCGATTTTCAACGGTACCGCCGCCAACTGGAAGGAATTCGGCGGTCCTGACAAACCCATTGTGGTGGTCTCACGTGAAGCGGGATCCGGCACACGCTCATCCTTTGAACAGATTGTGAAAGACATCAAGCTGACCGGCAACGCCATCATCCAGGATTCCAACGGCACCATCCGCGAAACCGTGGCCAACGACGCCAGCGCCATCGGCTACCTGTCGCACGGGCTGCTGAACGAGAAAATCAAAGCACTGACCGTCGGCGGCGAATCCTGCACCACGGCCGCAGTGCTGGCCAACCGCTATCCGCTGGTGCGGCCGGTTTACCTGTTGACCCGCGGCGCACCGCAGGGCGCCGCAAAGGACGTGATTGATTTCATGACCTCGGCGCAAGGCCAGAAAATGATCCAGGACAGCGGACTTCTGCCCGCCAAATGAAATTCAACAGCGAAAAAATTGTCCATTACACCCTGCTCGTCATGGCGTTTTCCGCCATTGCCAGCCTGGCTCTGATCGCTGTTTTCATGCTGAAGGAAGGCCTGCCGTTCATTCTCAAATACGGACTGGGCAAGTTCCTGCTGGGGTCCACATGGGAGCCGCAATCCGGGCTTTACGGCATATTTCCCATGATTGTCGCGTCGATCTGGGTGACCCTAGGGGCCATGCTGATCGGCGCGCCGCTGGGCGTGGCGGGGGCGGTGTTCCTGAACGAATTTGCGCCGCGGCCCGCCATGCGGATCATCAAGCCGACGATCGAGCTGCTGGCCGGCATCCCCTCCGTGGTGTTCGGGTTCCTGGGGGTCATGGTGCTGGCGCCGTTCATCCGCGTGCATGCCGGGGGACCCGGCCTTTGCCTCCTGGCCGCCGCAATCATCCTGGGCATCATGGTGCTGCCGACCATCATCAGCATTTCATCGGACGCCATCGGGGCGGTGCCCAACTCCTACCGGGAAGGCGCGCTGGCGCTGGGTGCCACACGCTGGCAAAGCACCTACATGGTGGTGTTGAAAGCCGCGCGCTCCGGCATCATCGCCAGCATCATCCTGGCCATGGGGCGCGCGGTGGGTGAAACCATGGCGGTCATCATGGTGGCCGGCAACGCGGTGAAAATCCCTCATTCGGCGCTGGACTCCGTGCGCACGCTGACCGCCAACATTGCGCTGGAAATGGGCTACGCCACCGGCATGCACCGGCATGCGCTGTTCGCCACCGGCGTGGTGCTGTTTGTCATCATCATGATCCTCAACTCGATCGCGTCCGCCGCCATGCGGAGAAAGATCGGAAAATCATGAGGATCCCGCCGAAAATCACCCAGGCCATCGCGGTCACGCTGCTCGGCGCGTGCACCGCATTGACGCTGGCGGTGCTGGTCTACATCATCGTATCCGTGCTGGACCAGGGCCTGCCGGTGGTCAACTGGGACTTCCTGTTCACCAAGCCACGCGACATGGGACGCGCCGGCGGCATCCTGCCCACGCTGGTGGGCACCGTGCTGCTGCCGCTGCTGGCGCTGCTGATCGCATTGCCGCTGGGCGTGGGCACGGCGATTTACCTGACCGAATACACGCGGGAAAGCAAAGCCACCCGCTTCATCCGGTTCGGCGCCGACTGCCTTGCCGGCGTGCCGTCCATCATCTTCGGACTGTTCGGCTTCATCTTCTTTGTGGTGATGCTCGGCATGGGCTGGTCGCTGTTGGCCGGCGGACTCACACTGGCGATCATGATCCTGCCTACGCTGATCCGCACATCCGAAGAAGCCATCCGCGCAGTGCCCAACGCCTACCGCGAAGTGAGCTTCTCGCTGGGCGCCACCCGCTGGGAAACCGTGCTGAAAGTGGTGCTGCCCAATGCCCTGCCCGGCATCGTCACCGGCATCATGCTGAGCATCGGCCGCTGCATCGGTGAAACCGCGGCCGTGATTTTCACAGCCGGCTCTTCACTGCACATGCCGCTTTCCGCCATGGACTCCGTGCGCACCATGTCCGTGCATTTCTACATCCTAGCCCGGGAAGGAATTTCGCAGGAAAATGCCTACGGCACAGCGGCGGTGCTGATCATTTCCGTGCTGACGGTCAACCTAACCGCCTACTGGATGATGAACCGGTTTATCGCACAACGGAATAAATAGCCATGACAACACCCATAAATACAACGGCTAAATTCCAAATCCTGAACCTAGCGGTTTACCACCATCAGGTGCCATCCCTGCGCAACCTAACGTTTAACATCCCCGATCGCGCGATTCTAGGCATCATCGGCCCGTCCGGCTCCGGAAAAACCACATTCCTCCGCACCCTCAACCGCATGAACGACCTGCTCCCCGACTGCCACGCGGAGGGGCAGGTGCTGCTGGACAACCGCGATATCTATCATCCTGATTTTGATCCAGTGAAGCTGCGCAAGCGGGTAGGCATGGTGTTTGCGCTGCCGCTACCGCTACCGATGAGTATTTTTGAGAACGTAGTTTACGGATTACGCCTTTCGGGCATCCGCAACAGAGGGCAGCTGGATGAAACCGTGGAATCCAGCCTGAAATCAGCCTTCCTGTGGGACGAGGTCAAAGACCGGCTGCACACCTCCGCCCTGCGGCTATCCGGCGGACAGCAGCAGCGGCTATGCCTGGCACGCACGCTGGCCATGAATCCGGAAGTAATCCTGCTCGACGAACCCTGCTCCGGACTCGATCCCATCTCCACCGCCAAAATCGAGGAGGCCCTGACCATCCTGAAACAGCGCTACTGCATCGTGCTGGTGACCAACAACACCAAGCAGGCGGCACGGGTGGCGGACCTGACATCCTTTTTCCTGATGGGTGATATGATTGAAATGGGACCGACCGACCACATATTCACGGTGCCGAAAGACCAGCGAACCAGCGATTATGTCACCGGCCGGTTCGGCTGACCATGACGGATGAAATTTTATGAATGTGAATACAGCCATAAAAATGGAACTTAACGGTGTTGACCTGTACTACGGGCAATTCCAGGCACTATGCCAGGTCAGCCTACCAGTACAGGAATACCATATCACCGCGCTGATCGGCCCGTCCGGGTGCGGCAAGTCCACCCTGCTGCGCAGCCTCAACCGCATGAATGACCTGATCCCCGGCTGCCGGGTTTCAGGATCCATCCGGCTGGACAATGCGGACATTTACAGCCGCAGCATGGATGTATGTGAACTGCGCAAACGGGTGGGCATGGTTTTCCAGCGGCCCAATCCCTTTCCGCTGACCATCCGTGAGAATGTCGAGTTCGGGCTGCGCGTGGCAGGCGTCCATGACCGCGCCGTGCTGGCCCGGACGGTGGAGGAGAGCCTGCGCGGCGCCTGGCTCTGGGACCAAGTCGCGGACCAGCTCGATCATTCCGCGCTGGACCTGCCGCTTGACCAGCAGCAGCGGCTGTGCGTGGCGCGCTTGCTGGCGGTCAAGCCGGAGGTGATCCTGATGGATGAACCCTGCTCCGCCCTTGATCCAATCGCCACCGCACGGATTGAAGAACTGATGTTGAAACTTAAAGAGAAATACACTATAATCATAGTGACGCACAATATGCAGCAGGCGGCCCGCATCTCCGACAAGTCGGGCTACATGCTGCTGGGCGAAATGATCGAGTTCGGGGAAACACCGCAGATTTTCACCAATCCGCGGGATAAACGCACGCAGGATTATATCAGCGGTCGTTATGGTTGATAAAAAAAGCGAAGCAAGGAGCGCATATCATGGAACGTCATCTTGACGAAGAGCTGAACAGCTTGAAAACCAAATTGCGACAGATGGGCGATCTGGCGGAAGGCATGCTGGAAGCGTCCATCCATGCGCTGGAAGCTCACGACCTGTCCGCCCTGCCCGAAATCCAGCGCAAGGAAGAGGAAGTCAACCGCATGCAAATCCAGATTGACGAACACTGCCTGCGGCTGATCGCCCTCTACCAGCCGACCGCACGCGACCTGCGTTTCATTCTCGGTGTCGCCAAAACCAATACCGAGCTGGAGCGGCTGGGCGATGAAGCCATCAACATTTGCAACAAAATTCCGGATTTCCGCAACAATCCCTCATTCAATGTATTCGCTGATTTTCCCGCCATGGCGACAATCGCCAGAAGCATGATCCGCGAGAGTTTATATGCCTGTTTTGAACGCGATGTGTTCAAGGCTCGCGATGTGATCATGAGTGACGACCAGTTGGACGACTATAAACGCCGGGTCTCCGCACATTTGACCGAAGTGATGAGCAAAGACCAGTCAACCGTCGAGGACGGCATCAAAATGATCCTGCTGGCACGCAACCTGGAACGCATCGGCGACCTGGCCACCAACATCGCTGAAAACACCATTTTCGTGGAGGAAGGGCTGGATGTGCGGCACCATGCGGAAGACAAAAGCCGGCCGCATGACGATTCCAACGCCGGAAAGTAGTCACGGCAGACAGCTCAGGCCACACCTGCGCCTCCGGCATGCGAAAGGAGCGTTATGCGGGTCCATATCATTGCCGCATTGCTATTAACCAGCGCCCTGCACGCCCCGGCAGCACAGGATACATCCGCCATCCCGACAAATGTGTTCCTGCTGGGCACCCAGATGCAAGCAGCCAAAACAGCGGCAGAAACACAACAGAAACCGATTGCGCTGATATATGCCGACCCCTACACCGCCGCGCCCACCAAGCGTTATGCCAACACGACGTATATCGAAGGGCTGAAAACCCAAGCCGTGATTGTCATCGGCTGCCAGCCGAAAAATTTACCGCCACTGGTGGCCAAAGACCTCCGCATCCGTTTCGCCAATGCACCCGACGCAACCACCCGGGCCGCTTATGTATCCTATGAGCGGCCGAACAACCCGGCCGACCTGCCGATTGTGTATCTCATGGACGCGGCCTGCCAGAAGATCCTGTTTGCCACCAATGGCAGCACGGAGATCCGCAGCCGGCTCAAGCCGATCCAGCAGAAAATCGCCGAATACGTCCAGGCGAACACCGCAGCGTCCGAACCCGCCGCCACAAGTCCGGCGCTGCAACCCCAACGCCCCACCGATATTCCGGGCCTGCGCGCATGGAAATCATCCAACGGTGTCAGCATTAACGCGGCATTTGTAGAAGCCTCCGACGGGTTTGTCACATTACAACGCCAAGACGGGCGAACGCTCCAGATCATGCTCCAGAATTTAAGCGCGGCCGACCAGATGTATCTGGCCAGCGCACACGGCATCCGCGCTCCCGAACCGGAACCGGAAAACGCGCCCACCCAGGAAACCGCACCGGCCAATGAATCACCCCCACCCACGGAAGAAACGTCGCCTGTCTCAGAAACCGCAACGACCAACCTGCAAAGCGGCGAGAGCGCGACAACCTCCATAGCCCCGTAAAATAGCTTTGATTTTAAAACCGCACGGGTTATGTTGTCCCCGCAACAAACAACAGAAAAACATCAACATCCGCTCTTTACCCCCTTGAAAACATGGAAAAAAGCTCCCAAATCCGCGCGTTGAGCCTTTTTTCCGGGGGATTGGACAGCATGCTCGCTGTCTGCGTCCTGCGGGACCAGGGCATTGAGGTTCATGGCATCACGTTTGAAAGCCCTTTTTTTTCCGCCGCCACGCCCCGCGCTTCAGCCGCGCAACTCAACCTGCCACTGACGGTCAAAGACTTCACGCATGACATCACCGAACTGGTTGAAAATCCGCCGCACGGATTCGGATCCGGCATGAACCCCTGCATTGACTGCCACACGCGCATGTTCAAGCGCGCCGGCGAACATATGACTGCAAACGGATATCACTTTCTGTGCACCGGCGAAGTGCTGAACGAACGACCCATGTCACAAAACCGGCGCAGCCTGGACATCGTGGCGCAAGGCAGCGGCTATGCACCGTTAATCCTGCGCCCGCTCAGCGCCCAGCATCTACCGGAAACTCAGCCTGAACAATCGGGCTGGGTCGACCGCACCCGCCTGTTGAACCTTGAAGGCCGAAGCCGCAAACGCCAGATGGAACTGGCCGCGCATTACGGCATCAAGCATTACCCCACCCCCGCCGGCGGCTGCCTGCTGACAGACCCCGGATACAGCAAGCGGCTGAAAGAACTCAAAGCGCATGAAGGATTGGATTTGCGGCTGGTCACCCTGCTGCGAACCGGACGGCATTTCCGCCTTCCCGGAAACATCCGCGTCATCGCCGGCCGCAACCAGAAAGACAACGAACTGCTGACGGCAGCGGCCGGCCCTGAAGATGCAGTTTTGAAAACAGATGGCATTGCCGGCCCCATTGTGCTGGTCATGAACTCCGCCGATGAACAGACCCTCCAGACCGCAGCCGCGATCTGCGCCCGGTACAGCGACTTGCCGGCCGGCCAAAGCTGCACCGTGCTCGTCACCCGCAACGGCATCACACGACAAATGGAACACATCGAACCGGCTGATCGCGACAAGGTGCCGGAATGGATGATTTGAAAAGCGACGGATAAAATTTCAGATCCGGCGGAAACGCGAAGTTACACTTCCAATTTAAGAAATTAATGTGTAGCATTTTGGCGCAGTGGATAATGAAGCCTTTTAAACGCTTCGCAAACAAGCCGTATCACGATACATTCACGGAATGTTTTTATGGGCAATTTCAACCGCTTTGGTTATGAGTGGTCAAAATACTCCAACATTGTCCCCCTATATGAATATCAATTTAAAGGATGGACCAGCCCTTTAGGGCCTGATGCCTTTAAAGGAAAAGCCGTTCTCGATGCCGGTTGCGGAACAGGCCGCAACTCCTTATGGCCCATCAAGTATGGCGCCGCACGTGTTGTCGCCTTTGACGTTGACCCACGCACCGTCGCTGTAGCCAGGACCAATCTCGCCCAAACCCGCAATTGTGAAGTTCACGAGGGTTCCATTTATGACATCCCCTGGAAGGATGAATTTGATATTTCATTTTCAATCGGCGTTATCCACCATCTGGCTGATCCGAAAAAGGCGGTTTCCGAGCTTGTCAAAGCCACCCGACCCGGCGGCACAGTGCTCGTCTGGGTTTACGGCAAAGAGGGCCATACCGGCATAAAAAACGCAATTAATGTCATGAGAAAAATCACGTCAAAAATGCCACTGCCCCTGCTGAACATCCTCACCTATCCATTTTCATTCATCTGGTGGCTTTACATGAAAATCCTGCCTCACTCTCATCCCTACATGAAGATGCTGGCGTCCGCATCACTCTGGCATGTGCATTCAATACTGTTCGATCAGCTTCTCCCTGAAATTGCCAACTACTGGAGCAGAGAGGAAGCCCTGGCATTGTTTGACGGCCTTGGTGTTAAAAATCTGCGCGCACTCTGGGTAAACAAAGGATCATGGACGGTATGGGCGGAAAAGGTCTGACGTCGCTGACTACGACCCTGTTCCTCAGGAAAAATCATTATGTGCGGAATAACCGGATTCACCAACCTGCGCAGAACCATCAATGATGCGGAGCGCCACCTCAGGGCCATGACCGCCACCCTCCAGCCCAGAGGTCCTGACGGCGAAGGGTTCCACATCAACAGTGCCATCGCCATGGGGCACAGAAGGCTCAGCATCATTGATATCGCCGGCGGGGCACAGCCCATGTCATCCCCTGACGGCCGCTACTGGATCACATTCAATGGTGAAATCTATAACTACATCGAACTCGCAGACGACCTGCGGAAGAGGGGCCACGTCTTCCAGACGCATTCGGACACCGAAGTCCTTCTCAGACAATTGATGGAATTCGGGCCAGAGGGCCTTGATACAATCAATGGAATGTTCGCCTTCGCCTTCTGGGATTCACAAAAACACCAGCTACTGCTGGCAAGGGACCGGCTGGGCATAAAACCGCTCTTCTATACCGTGGCCAACGGGGAACTTGTGTTTGCGTCCGAACTGAAGGCACTGCTGCTGCACCCGGATGTCAGACGCAAAATCAACCCACTCTCGGTCAGCAAATATTTTTCTTTCGGCTACATCCCCGCTCCCCACACAATATTTGAAGGAATTCACAAGCTGGAGCCGGGATTCTGGCTGCGCTTTGATGAAAAAGGCATCCACAAATCGCTATACTGGGATATTCCTTTTGAGGACCGGCCGATCAGCAGCAACAATGTTGACGACTGCGCAACCGAGCTTCTTGAACTTCTCAAGGATTCAGTATCAAAACAGCTGCGCTCAGATGTCCCTGTCGGCGTATTCCTGAGCGGAGGGCTGGATTCCAGCGCGCTCACGGCCCTGGCTGCCCAAGCGGCAGGCAAACAAATCCATACGTTCTCCGTTGGATTCGAAGAGTCCAGCTATGACGAATCGCCCTACGCAAGAGAAGTGTCCAAACTCTACGGAACCAATCACCATCATGAAGTGCTGTCCCTAAAAAGAGCCATGGAACTGATCCCCTCGGTCATGGCGTACATGGACGAGCCTTTCGGCGACGCATCAATCCTCCCAACCTATCTTCTCTCCCAATTCACCGCCAGACACGTGAAGGTGGTCCTCGGCGGGGATGGGAGCGATGAACTGTTTGCCGGATACCCCGCATTCCAGGCGCACAAGGTGATGGAGAAAATCTCCTTTTTACCGACCACATGGCGCGACACACTCTGCAGGCTTGCACGGCGTCTTCCTGTTTCCCATCGATACGCAAGCATTGAATTCCTCCTGCAACAGTTTTTCAAAGGCGCCGGCATTTCAACCGAAATACGGTTCTTCATGTGGATGGGGTGTTTCGGCAATGAGCAGAAACGCTCGCTTCTTTCCAACGAACTCCACACATCACTGTTAAGATTCAATCCATTCGAGGATATCATCAACTATGTACGCCAAAGCGGACTTGTCAGCGATTTCGAGCGTATCCTGTACCTGTGCACCAAGCTTTACCTGCAAGACGACATCCTTGTCAAAGTGGACCGCGCAAGCATGGCCAACTCACTGGAAGTCAGGGTTCCGTATCTGGACCACAATCTGGTGGAGCACGCCGCCAATATACAACCGGTCCACAAACTGAGAGGGCTGACCACCAAATACATCCTCAAGAAAGCCGTGAAAGATCTGCTGCCAAAACGCATCATCCACAGACGCAAGGCGGGCTTTATGATCCCGCTTGCCGACTGGATCACGAAGGATATGCGCGACATGGTTGAGGACCTGTGCTCGCCCGCCAGCCTGGCCAAAGACGGATTCTTCAATCCTGTCTATGTGCGCGCCCTGCTCGACCAGCATTTCCGCCATGAACGGGACCACCGCAAACTCATCTGGACGCTTGTTGCCTTCCAATTGTGGCGGCGTAATTATGCGGAATAGTCACCCAAATGGACAAAAAGACAAAACCCACACCACAAAGCGCATCCGCCCAACCCATCGCTGAGGTTGATGTTCCCGCGGTGTCATGGAAGATGCTCGGCGGCATCTTTGCACTCGCATTTGTCGTCCGCGTCATCGCGCTCGGCCGGGCCGATCTCTGGTGCGACGAAATCCTGTTCGCCAACCTATCCACACCACCCGATGTCCCTTCGCCGCTGGCAGTGTTCATCACACACCTCACCCGATTCAAGCTTCTCGGGCACATGCCGTTGCCGCCTGCTGTTCAAAATGTTTTTCTGCTGTTCATGTCCCTTTTCAAGCAAGATGTCATTCACAATGCATTCCTGCAACGTTTTCCAGCTGTATTGTGGGGCAGCGCATCCGTTCCCCTTTTCCTGCTACTGACCTTGCGCATCATGCCCCGGCATGTTGCATGGGGCGCCACATCCATGATGTTGTTCTGCTTTTTCCCGGTGTATTACTCGCGTGAAGCCTATTACTATGCACCGCTGCTGTTTTTTGTCACCGCATCGCTGCTATACACGGTTAAAATCGCCGAGGGTGAAGCCGCCGGCCCCCGCCCGGCAATCCTGCTTGCCGCCATGCTGACAGGCGCTATCTACTCCCATGTTTCAGGCGCCATCACAGTGGCATTATTGCTACTCATCTCCGGAACCTCAGCCGTTGTATCCGCCAAATTGCCACCATGCCAGATGAACACCGCGCGTTTCAGGTGGATTGCAGTCGCATGCATGGCAGCAATCGCGACCGCAGTGCCGTTTTTCATCAAACAACTCACAGGGGAAAACATACTCACATACCCGCCCACCCCCGAATACAGCACCATGATCAATCATGTCCTAGGTGTCATGCTGCTGGGCTCCCACGCATGGGCCGTGGGAACCGCATGGCTATTACTGGCCGCCGGCATCACCGCCGGATTACTTCCAGGCCGGGCCGCCACCAGCCGGAGGGTAATCCTTGCCTATTTCGCCATTTTTTTCATTGTCATGATTGTCAGTTCCAGACACACACAGCATAATCCGCGCTACTTCACGGCGATTTTGCCCTGCTTTTTCATTGTGTTCGCATCGGGAATCCTCCTTTTATTCAAACTTGCGTCCGGAACCGCAAAAAACAACCCTGCAAAACTTGCAGGCATAACCTGTGGGCTGGTCGCACTTTTCCACATTATTTACTTCCTGCCCTCAACCTATGCGCTCAAAGCTAAAGCTGTGGATTACGGCGGAATTGCATCCTGGCTGAACACAAATCTAAAACCCGGCGATCCATATCTTATGGAAAGCGCATACGATCTGCGATTCGTGTCCGGATATTTCCCAACACCAAAACTCATCCCCGCATCACCGTATGTCCATGGCGCCGGAATTGAGGAAATGAAGAGGCTTCATCAGGTTCAAACCGCATTCATGCTGGACTTTCCCGAAGCACCGTTCGTGGAAAGCGGCCATCACAATTCCGGACCACACGATCCGTTGGGCCCATGGACCTGGCCTTCTCAATTTTACAAGAATAAATTTGTGTTTGAAAACAAACCTTTTGAAACGCTTGCCAAAAAAGGAATGTGCCTGATGCCTTACACCGACGCTGCCATCAAATTAATGACAACCCTGTTTTACTATAACCGCCCGGAAGATCTGGACACCGTAGCACGCGAAAACGGCTGGCCGGCGGTGTTTCAATATCCGGAATGGCGCTGCGTGGCGCTGGAACAGACGCCGCAAGGCAATGCCCGTTACGGCCGTATGCATCCGGGAAACCGCGGCCGCATCACCGTGAAAGGGACAGCCCCATCCCAATACGGTTCATTCCAAGCCGAGGCGGCCATCATCGCTCCGGAGGGCAACTACTCAGGCTCGCTGCTATGGAACGGCCAACCCATCGGCACCTTCGCATTGCAGCCTTCACGACTTATGGCCATCACCAGCCGACCGGTGGCGCTGACCGATGCAGCCGGTAATTTGCAATGGGCCGCCACAGGCACATCCGCGCAGCAGGTGCAGGCGCTGGCCATTGCCCGCCTACGCTTCATCCCTGTTCCCGGCGAAACCCCGCCATCAGCCGCAGCCGATAAGAAATAATCGCCAGCAGAAATCTTTTGCGGAAAAGGGGCGGCTTCTGCTATGAGTGGTCGCATCTGTTTTAAATCCATCACCAATCCGGGGAAATCCGGAAGGAAAATGACGTTATGCGAAACAATCAGGCACTGGTTTTCATCAAACCCCACGCATTCGGCAATCCTGCCGTGCAGGATTACGTTACGCGTGCTTTCAAACAACACGACATCCGCGTGGCGCACCGCGTGGTCATCACCGGCGCCGATGTCTCATCCAAGAACCTGATTGACCAGCACTATTCGGTCAACGCCCGCGTGGGAACCACCGCCAACCCTGCGGAAATCTTTTTAGGCGATGAAGGCCGTGAAAAGTTCCGGATCCTTTTCAATGAGACATGGGACGACGCATTAAAAGCAGGCCGGATCATCAGCGGCCTGACACTTCAAAACCGGCTGAATACAAACGGCGAAGGACTCAACGCTGTCTGGTCAGGATACAAAGCACAGAAACTGGCCGGAGGTGTGTATGTCGCGTGGATCGCCGAACAAAACCTCTATGTTCTGAACGGTTTCTACACCTCCATCCGCGAGCTATTCACCGCGCCGCAAGCACGGATGGAGCTGATGATCGCTGATTTTGATGCCGACAAGCTGCCCTGGAAAAAATTCCGGAATGAAGTCATCGGCGGCACCAATCCCGCCACCGCCGCCCAGGGATCCATCCGCGCCCATTTCCATCAGCAGCGTGAAGCGCTGAAGATGACCGTGTCCTACCGTGAAAATGTCATTCATGCCAGCGCATCGGCATTTGAAGCGCTGATCGAGAAAACCATCTGGATGGCAGACTGGCCGCTGGAGCGTGATCCGCTCTGGCAAAAGCTGGACAAGGCCGGCATCAAGCTGGCACAGCTTCAGCAGTGGCGCGACACCAATCCCGTCATCACCGTTGACGGCAAACCCGTGCCGCTGGTTGAGTCGCTGGAGGATATGGACAGCGACAACACCGCCGACCGTTTGATCGCGCTGGCGCGGCAATAATCCGTCACACCGATTGCCATGTCGCACAGCCATCCATGAAGGTGTGGATGGCGCGGCCCGTCAAGCGCCAGCCTTCAAACGGGGTGTTCCGCGAGCGCGATGCGAAATCCGCCGCGCACACGGTCCATTCATTGCATAAATCCAAAACCGCAATATCCGCCGGCGCACCGACCGCCAGCGAAGGCGGGTTCATGCCCAGCATACCGGCCGGACCCGTGGTCCAACGGCGCAACCATTCCAACAAACTCATACGCCCTGATTTGACCATCACGGTATAGGTCACCCCGACCGCGGTCTCAAGCCCAACAATCCCGAACGGCGCCCTGGCAAACCCCCGCGCCTTGGCCGTTGCCGTATGCGGTGCATGGTCGGTGGCAAACGCGGCAATCACGCCTTCCGCCACGGCAGCAACCACCGCCTCGCGGTCCGCCGCAGTCCGCAACGGCGGACTCATCTTATAGTCGGCATTGGCCGGATCAATATCCGCGTCGCATAAAGCCAGATGATGCGGCGTCACCTCCGCGGTCACTTTCACACCTCGCTGCTGCGCGCGCCGCACAAGGGCTACAGATTCCGCACAGGAAAGGTGCTGGATATGGACCGCCGCCCCGGTCTGTGCCGCACACGCAATGTCCCGCGCCACCATGCGCGTTTCCGCAGTTACAGAAACACCGGGCAGCCCATATTTCCGGGAAAAGTCGCCTTCATGCATGACGCCGGAACCGGACAGGGCAGGATCCAGGGCATGATCCATCACCATGACGCCCAAATCGCGCGCAACGATCATGGCGTCCTGCATGAGCCGGTCATCCGCCACCGTGGCGCCGTCATCGGTGAAGGCCGCCGCACCGGCCGCCCGCATGGCGGACAGATCAGCCAATGCGCCACCCTGCCGATTGCGGGTGATGCAGCCCGACGGCAACACGCGGACATGGCCCGCACAATGCGCCTGCTCCAGAACATACCGAATCATTTCAGCGGAATCCGTGGCCGGTGTGGTGTTGGGCATGGTCACCACCGTGGTAAATCCGCCGCGCGCCGCCGCCTGCGATCCGGACGCAATCGTCTCCGCCGCATCATCGCCAGGCTCACGGAAATGCACATGCAAATCCATCAGCCCGGGAACAACAGTCATCCCGCGCGCATCAATGAGCGGATCCCCGGAAGATGCGGAGCCCGGCACCGCAATACGACCATCCACGATATCGAGATCGGCATCTTCACTGCATCCACGGTGCGGATCCACCACCCGTCCGCCGCGGATCCGCCACGATTGCTGCATGCCTTTGTTCATGGTAAAAAACCCCGGTTGCTGGGCACCAATGTAAAACAAGCACCGGCAAAATAGAAGCGGGAAATCAGATGGCCGGCGTTATTCCCGCCCTTCACAATCCGGAACGGACGACCGCATTCCGCAATGAATAATGCAACCCAGTGCCGCTTGACCCGGCGGAGCGACTTGTTATAATGCCGGGCAAAAGGTGGAGAATATGGCCGAGCATTTTGAATTATCGCCTGAAGCTGAACAGGAATTATACCCATTCAAGAAAAACCTGCCCAACCGCATCCGGTTGCAGGAAATCGCCCGCTCACTAGGCCACATCGAAAACCAGGACTGTCTGGAAATCGGGGCCTCCAGCGGTCCGTTCAGCTACCACTTGCGCCGTTTAGGCGGCCAGTGGGAAAGCGTGTCGGGAAACGGCGACGCAGCCCGGCAGGTCCAGCCCTTTGTCGCCGGACAGGTCCATATCATGGACGGCGGAACGCTGCCTTTCAAAAAGAAAGGCGAATTTGACATCATTATTGTCATGGACATGCTGGAGACGCTGACCGAAGGCGAATCATTCATTGAAGAATGCCACAACCTGCTCAGGCCGGGCGGGCGTCTGATCGTCAGCGTCCGCAACCGGAAGGCATGGTCCTTGATCGCCTCATTGCGGCGCGTGCTCGGTTTGGAACCCCCCGCCAACCAGATGCGGGAAAAAGGTTATACTGAAGCCGACCTTTTTTACCTGCTCAAGGACGGGTTTGATGTCATGCAAGTCCGCACCTATTCGCGGTTTTTCGTTGAACTAACCCAGGCATTTGTGCAGTTTTTCGAGCGCCGCATCCGCGCCACTTGCGAAAGCACTCAAACCGCACAGAAAATCCGCCGGCTCCACCGCACATCCGGATTCTTCTATGAACTGGCCTACCAGTTGGATCTGCTGCTTTTCTTCAACCGGGGGAACAGCATGATCGCCATGGCCAAGCGCCGTGCCTGGCATCCCCGCAAAACTCCCGTCCTGGTGGACGGCCGGTCCATCAGCGAAGCGGTGCTGAGCAAGGCGGCAGATTGAAAAATAATTAAACAAAGCCGGTTCCCCATATATAAAATCACCTTTAAAGAATGCCGAATGGCTTGACATCTGCCACATACATGGTAATTTCACCCCTCCATAATTTTATAGAAACAGAGGAATAGAGAACATGAAACGCACATATCATCCGTCTAACAAGAAGCGGAAGCGCAAAATTGGATTCCGGGCCCGCATGTCGACCACCAAAGGGAAGCAAGTGATTGCCCGCCGGCGTCAAAAAGGCCGCGCCCGCCTGACCCAAGCCTAAGCCAATTAACAAGGAGCATGTCATGCACGGCTCCGAGGCTACATCAAACAGGGAACAGCGGACCGGACAGCCTCAGGGCCCCATCAGCCACAACCAGCGTTTTCCACAGTGGCGACGGCTGAAGATTTCCAAAGACTTTGAAGATGCGCTACAGCAACCAACGCGCTGGGTGGGCAAGTTCATGGTCATGTGCCTGAGACGCGCACCGGATACCGCCGGCCGACTGGGTGTAATCGCCTCCAAACGCACGTTCCGCAAGGCGCATGAACGCAACCGGGCCAAGCGCCTGCTACGTGAAGCTTTCCGCAAGCATGCGAACCAGATCAGCGGAGGGTGTGACATTGTTTTGCTGGGGCGTTATCGTATTCTGGATGCCGGAGGGCTCATCGTGGAAACTGAGTTCCTGTCACTGGCCGGCAAAGCCGGCATATGGTCGCCCCCGCCGGTGGAACCGGCAAAGGAAATCACAGCATGAGCGCAATACTGATCGGCATCATCAAATTATACCAGTTCACGTTTGCCCGCTGGCTGGGCGGACACTGCCGCTTTTATCCCTCATGTTCGGATTATGCCATTGAATCCCTGCGCCGGCACGGAGCCGCTAAAGGACTGTTTTTAACCATCTGCCGGCTGGGCAAATGCCACCCTTTCCACACGGGCGGAGTCGATCCGGTCCCCTTCAAACACTAGGAAGCGAAAACACACAATGAATACATTCGAAAAAGTCATGGTCGGGCTGCTGTTTGCACTGTTGATTTCATGGGGATTCCTTCAAAAGAAAATAACGCCGCCC
>Ga0118677_10002187_pt1 | contig 39833 bp, 30 predicted proteins | sample AliMusrvi5mmetaG_FD_86154 | JGI IMG/M metagenome (GOLD analysis project Ga0118677, IMG submission 86154) | reverse complement strand
GGTGATGCATTATTGCTCAGCGGTACCGCAGGTGATCATGGTACCGCTATTATGCTGGCGCGCGAACAGTTTGGCTTAAGCGGCAGCTTACTGTCCGATGCGGCCAGTGTGTTGCCGATTACACAAGCTTTATTAGCAACGCCGGGTTTACGTTTTATGCGTGATCCCACCCGCGGCGGTATCGCAACCATTGCCCATGAAATAGCAATGGCCACGTCTCATAACATACGTTTTTATGAAACTAAAATCCCGGTTAACGAACAGGTGAAGATGGTGGCTGAAATGCTAGGTTATGATCCTTTATATATGGCCTGCGAAGGGCGAGTATTGGCTGTTATTGATCCCGCTTATGCCGAAATAGCCGTACAAAAACTACATGATCTAGGCTATCAAGAGGCGGCTATCATCGGTCAGGTAGAAGCCGGCAACGCTTATGTGTTCATTGAAACAGAATTGGGTGGCGAGCGCATATTGCAAGAACTAGAAGATGATCCTTTGCCGCGTATTTGCTAGTTTAAAACCTCTAGTTAACGGCCATTAAGTTAAGTAATCTGTGTCTGGAGTAAAACAGCTTCAGCTGTTTTAAAACGCTGAGCTGAAGCTCAACACTCCAAGATTTTACTATTTTCTTTTAACTTTATGGCAGTGAACTTCTAGTTATTTAGAGTGAATAAGCAACGCGCATCATAAAACTTATTCACTATCACCAATGGGAGCTGCAAAAGCATCCTTTATCAAAGACTGAGTATTACTTCCTGTCAGCGTCTGCAAAAATACCACTAAATCGGCTTGCTCTTCGCTATCTAAATGCAGCGGTTTTATTAAGGGGTCAAGATTTTCGTTACTGATTCCGCCTTGATTATAAAAAGCCACCACATCTCTTAATTGCGCTAATGAGCCATTATGCATATAGGGTGCGGTTAAGCTGATATTGCGTAAGCTAGGGGTTTTATAGGCCCAGCGATGGGCAGGATTTTGAGTGATTTCATATTGCCCTAAATCATTGGCTTTGGTTTCTGCAACAGCTTGGGTAGCGGCTGTCGATACTTTGGTAAAAACCCCCGGTGCAAGTTGTATGGTCGTGCTTTCTGGTGTTTTTGACATAGAGTAGCTATAACCGATGCCAGTGTTATGCAGTTGTTGATCTGTGAACAGCGCGCTTTGATTTGTTAGAGTATGGCAAGTCGCACAGGCTGCTTTGCCGGTAAATAAGCCATAACCACGTTGAGCCGCTGCGTTAATGGCGTTTGCTTGCTTACCATATTGCCAGCGATCGAACGGGGAATCAGCGGAGTTAAGTGTGCGCTGGTAACTGGCTAGAGCCATACCCAAGGTTTCCATGCTCGCGGGACGATGGAAGGCTGTTTCGAATAAGCCTTTATAATCGGAGCTGTGATTGATTTTTTCAAGCACATAGCCGATGGAAGGATTAGCCATTTCATTATGTGCTAACAAAGGTCCCCATGCTTGTTGCTCTAAGCTGGTTTCGCGGCCGTCATGGAATAGTTTTTGAGCATAAGCCACATTAAAGAGAGTCGGTGCATTTCGGCGTACACTGCGACCTTCAACACCCACTGAAGTAGTTAGTTCATTACTGGTAAAGCCTTGTTCTGGTATATGACATAAAGCACACGACACTGTGTTATTAAAAGATAAGCGTCGATCATAGAATAATTTTCGACCCAAACTGATTTTGTTTGCCGTTAAGGGATTGTGTGCTGGAACAGGGAGCGCTGGCAAACCTAATGGTAGGTGCTGACTGGCGGCTAATAAGTCTATGGCCTGACCTTTACGCTCAGTTAAGGCTATGGATTGGGTTTGGTAGTTTTGTTGCTCATAGCGATCTTTGTTGTCACCGGCGCTATAGCGCTTTGCATTGTCTATAGCCGCTTTGGGGCTTTGCGTTAAGGCCAGCGCTTTAGGTTGTTGTTCGGCTAACAGTGTTTTGATGTCGTTAATTAAGGTATCTGGGTGTAAAAAAGAGGCACTGTATATGTTTCGAATCTGTTTGTTTTGGTCTATCAGATACACTCGTAGGTTATGAGAAAAGCTACCGGTAAACTGTCCTTTAGCATCATAAGCCTTTAGGATATTTTGCGGATAATGCGCAAGTATAGGCGCTAAGGCTTGCTCGGATCGGGTGGTTAAAAACTGCCATTCGACTCCGCTGCCTTGCAGCTGTTCGCCATAATGGCGCATAACTTCTGGTGAATCGTATTCGGGATTAAAGCTTAAAGTGATGAGTCTTAAAGACTTAGCGAGCGTTGGTTCTTTTTGTAAGCGAGCTTTAATTTTATGCAAAACCATCGTGGCTAAGGGACAGCCATTAACATCACTACAAGTCGCGTAAATAAAGCTTAATAACACCAGCTTATCGCCGACTAAATCATATAACGAAAGGTCTTTATTATCGGTATTGACGACCTTGCCATCGGCGGCTAAACCTAAGGGCGGTAATTGATAAGTGCCCGGCAAAGGTGCGGTAAAGGCGAGTTCGCCATAGCCAGTGGCTAATGTAGGCTGGTTGCTATCATAGGCGAGTAGTTGAAAAGAAAGGCTGCATAATAGAATAGCCAGTGTGAGCATGAGTGCTTTTACGGTACACATAGGTGACCTAATAGATGAGTGGTAGCCATAAATAATTATGGCTACCACAGGATGTGTTAATAAGTTCGTGGCGTAATAGTCCTAGCCAAAGAGGCGCAGGTGGTTTTATTAGTTACGTATTAACTCATTAAAATGACTTTATGTGATTTAAATTGGGCAACATCAAAATTGAATTTAGCGGTATTAAACAGTATAGCGCCGTCATTCCGGCATGGACTGCCGGAATCCAGTTGCCATGGATGGCAACAAGCTAACTATATACTTTAATAATAAGCACTCTAAGCTTCGATAAATACATCCCTGTACTCTGGATCCCGGCAGTCCATGCAGGGATGACGAAACTTGTGTGTTTTTTACGACTTATGAACTCGTTGTTATTTGCCCATTATGATTCACATAGAACAATTATGATTTTGGCGCTGTGCTAGCAGTTACATCAACAACTTTGTTGGGATATAAAGAATAAGCTCCAAAGCGCATTTGATGGGCGCGACCTAGTTTTTCTTTAGTAAAGTCAATCGCGAAGTCTTGAGTTAGCTTTTTACCGTCCCACTGATAAGCTTTAAAGAACTGCTCATTATCAGCGCCTTTTTTATCCCAATTAGCGAGTAGAGATGAGGTGTAGTAAATACGTTTACCATCCCAGCTAGAGGACACCATGTTCACTTGAGCGCCAATTTGTTGCTCAAATACTTGGTGTGGTTTAAAAGGATCCGAAATGTCAAAGGCGCGAGTTTTACCATCCATAAAGGTATTGACCCACAACATCTTGTCATTACTTTGAATAGAAATATCAACCGGTAAAGGTATTTTGCTAGGCTCACCGATATCGGCGACTTCTTTAGCCTGCCATTCGCCTTTGTTATCTTCATACAGCAACCAGATTTTTGAAGTTAAGGCCGTGGTGGTAAAGCAGTAATTATGTCCAGTCTCCCAAGCACAACGTATTTCTAGCGGAGCACCTGGAATATCGAAGATTTTTTTAGGTTGTTTGGTATGTAAATCCCATTGCACAACGGTATTGCCAAAGCGTTTCATGGCTTCTGGATCGGCTAGCATTTTGCCAAAATCCATCATGTAATTGGACCAACCAGTAAAGGAAGAGGTTAACATTACATTGCTATTAGGCAAAACGCGCACATCGTAGCCATAACCATCGGCATATTTGCCGGTTTTAATCGCACCTTGTAAATTATCGTCTGTGGGCATCCAATGCGTAGCAATATAATCGCCTTCGTTGGTATATTCCACTAGCGCAGTACGTCCACCATGATCTTTATTGTTAGATAAACCAGTAATGACGATACGACCGGGTAGGGCATAAGTAGAATGTGGGCCGACTATGCCACCACTTTTAGCGACAAAATCAGTAATGGTTTTTTGCAAGGTAGGTTTGGCAGGATCAGTGTGTACGTCAAATATAAATATCTTATTAGTATCGAGTCCACCTGCCCATAAATATTGGCGATCATCCGTGAAATCAGAGTGATGGGCTTCGTTACGACCACCCACAGATAAGCTATTAATTACTTTACCATAGTGAGTGGACTTGGGATTCACATCCACAGTTACCATTTTATCTTGTTCATCCCCTAAGCCTTCGACACCTAAGGTCCAGATGTAGACAAAATCTTCTTGGCCTTTAATTTTGGGCATATAAGGAGATAAGCAGGTTTCATCAGCAATGGCTGTTGAGATAGAGAGACTGACTAAGGCGACGGCGGACAGCTTAAAAGCAGAGTTAAGTAAGATGTTCCTGATGTTTTTTAGAGTTGTAGCATGACTGTTCATATCCTTCCTTTTTTATATTTATAGTGTTTAAAGATACCGGTGTTTTGTTGGTGTAGCCATTTTGACCGAGACTGCCCTATTATTATCCTAAGAGCGTTTAGGGGTAAATGTTTTTAATCGTCACAGTATATATCATGCTAATGTTGTGCCAAGCTACAAGAGTATTTATATCTGACTGTTACGTATGACTTTTATATAGATGTTATGCGGTATTCCTGCTGTGTATGTGTCATAGGGCGTATCAATGCAGTGTTAATGTGAAACGTTGAAACGTTCATGAAACAATTTATGCAGTCAGTTGTAGTGTAGGCTGCCTATTTATAATAGGTTCAACATAAAAACAGAAGCGCTAAATTTTAGAGATTGTATCTTTTAAAGTTTCTCTGATGAGAGCACCTTAAGTTAGATTCATTCAATCATATCAGTTGGTATTAATTCTTCAAAATATCCAACCATGTAATCAACAAACGTGGTTAATTTAGCAGGTAAAAAACGTCTCTGTAGATAAGTAGCGTATATCGTCAAAGGTGGAATATTAAAGTCTTGTAAAATTTCTATTAGCTTTCCTTGCTCTACATAATTAACCGCTGATATTTCAGGAACTTGAGTTATGCCCATGCCCAATGCCGCAGCCTGACATAAAGCTCGCCCATTATTTGAACAAAAATACCAATTTGGTTTAATTTTTATTTCTTGTGTATCTTGCTTAAATAACCAGTAATCATGATGTGGCGTGTCAATATAAAGCAAACATCGGTGCTCTGCTAATTGATGGATGTGCTTAGGCTCACCATACTTATCCAGATAATCAGGAGAAGCGTAAGTGCATAATCTAGTTTCTGCCAGTTTCCTAGCAACCACACCTAAATCTAAGTTCACCGTGACTAATAGAGATAAATCGAAGCTACCTTTACTCAAATTTACGCGGTTATTATGCAAGGTCATCAATACCCTAACATCTGGATATTTACGCTGATAAGACTCGATAGCACCCACCATATATAAGCCACCAAAATCAATGGGTGCGCTTATTTTTAAAGTTCCCTTTACATGTTTACCGAGTTGCGAGGTATATTCATCTAATTCTGAAAAGTCATCCATGAGTTGTTTGCTACGGTGAAAATAAATTTCTCCCGCTTCCGTTAAACTAATTTGCCTTGTTGTCCTATTTAACAACGCAACGCCCAGAGATGTCTCTAATTGAGCCATATACTTACTAATCATCATTGCAGAAAGATTCATTTCGCGCGCTACAGCGGTAAAAGTACCTAATTCCACAATACGACAAAACACTCGCATATTATTTAATTTATCCATACTCACGATTATAAACTTAAAGTTTATATTTTATAAATATTTAGCTCTATTACCCGCTTATTCTTAGTAATGTATACTTTTACCCGGAGATAGCTATATGCCGTTTTAATTTGTCAGTTTATGACTGATTAAAACGGTTTTTTTACGACCTAATAAAAAACAATAAGAGGTACTTATGAGTAAAATTCTTAATGAAGTTTTATCTGCTAACAAAGATTACGTTAATAACTTTGGGGACAAAGGTGAGTTAGCGCTGCCACCCGCTAGACAATTTGCCATCTTAACCTGTATGGATGCACGTTTAGATCCTGCAAAATATGCGGGTCTTTCTGAAGGTGATGCCCATGTTATTCGTAATGCAGGTGGTAGGGCGAGTGACGATGCAATACGCTCATTGGTTATCTCCTATAAATTACTAGGAACTCGTGAATGGTTTGTTATTCATCATACTAATTGTGGTATGGAGCTTTTTAATGATGAGATCATGCGCGGCCTGTTAGCAACGAGTTTAAAAACAGCTACAATTGACGAAAATGGCTGGCACGATTGCTGTGAAGGTCACGGTTCTGCTGAGGCACGTTATATTGATTGGCTAACAATCACAGATCAAGAAAGCAGTGTCTTAGAAGATGTTATTCGTATTAAAAATCATCCTTTGGTACCTTCCGATATCCCTGTTTATGGTTACATCTACGAATGCACTTCGGGCCGATTGATTGAAGTTCCTGCCGCAACAGTAGCAGGTAAAGCAAGCTAAACAGATTTCATCTGCTTACTTTATATATGAGCGTTGAAATCGTAAGAGCCAACTAAGTCTAAAACAGGATGGCCAAATAAAATCATCCTGTTTTAGTACTAAAGATCATTTTCTTTTGAAGAATAAAAAGATAACAGATAAACCAGCAACTATAGCTGGTATAACAAAAAAACTAACTTGAGATTCCTCACTGTTTTGCGTTCCTTTACGCAAAAATGGGTCTTTGGCTTCGCTGTAAGCACTTTCATTTTTCACTGCAAATGATTGCAGCCCATTAAGTTGATTAGCAAAGCTAATGCCGTTCGTAAAACTTAGCATTCTAGAAGTAGCTGAAAATCCTGTAACCGGTACGCTTCCCAATAAAAGAATGACGGGTAAGATTAAAATTATTTTTTTGACCATATTTCCTCTGAACTAAAGAATCCATCATAACGGGCTCTATCAATATTAATTTAAGTGTTATATCTAAAGACGACATCAATAGCACTTAATTTACTAAGACACAAGCAAGGAAACTTGGATGAGCGCAGTTACACATGGCGTATAGATCAACTGAAAGAAACGTATAAATCACTGCACAAATAAAGCAACGTAATAATCAATCGTAACCTAAGAGGCAAACAGATGTTTAAAACACTCACGACCAAACCAGTAAAAGCTTTACTGTTAACACTGGCTACGCTAGTGATTAGTATTCCGATTGTTTCGGCTCAGGATAAACCTACCCTAAACAGAACTATTCTGTTAGAAAATAAGCTTGAGCTTCCCAGCAATAATATTAATGCCAAAATAATACGAGTTACATTCCCAATCGCCTTTAAAACGCCCTGGCATACTCATGAAGGACCAGGACCTCGTTATGTGGTCAAAGGTAAGCTTAAAGTTAATGAAGGTGGCAATACTAATACTTACTCTATAGGTGATGTGTTTTGGGAATCAGGGGATTTAATGTCAGTAGAAAATATTGGCGAAGATTTGGCTGAATTAATTATTTTTGAGTTAGCGCCTACGCATTAAAAAAGTTAAATATCTAGCGACTTAACGGTCGGCTATTTTTAATATAGAACCAGATATTAAAATCACCATAATTCATTAAATTGTTTCACTGTTGTTTCAATGCAATACAAAAATGTATCAAGAGGAAATAATTGAAACATCTAATATAGAATTAATAGTGTCACTTTGCGAAAATTCATAGCAAAGCCCAGTATCTATAGCTAGTTGAACACATTGGCATAGTATTCGCATATGTATCTTGTGATAGTCGATAAATCTGAGCTATTAACATAACAAATAAAATTTTGGAGGATAAAAATGAAATTAAGATTATTACTGGTAGGCGCATTACTAATATTTAATGTAGGTTGCGCAACAACAGAGATAAAAGGGCTAACAGAAGTCGAACATAACCATGCGGCAGCTGCTATATCAGGCGAGCCTAAGTACAATACAACTATGAATCCTAGGCAGATAGAGCACCCTAGCACCTTAGGATTCAATGATTTACATATACAAGCCATCAGACATCTTAAGCCTGATGTATTTAGTGCTGATGACCCAAAATTACATGCCATTGTTCACCATCACTGCAAAGCTTACGATGACGGAACGCTAGTTTGCCTAATGTTTCCAGGCGGAATGAAAGATCAAGACAAACCTATTGGTTTTGAATACATTATTACTACCGCGCAATTTAATACATTGCCTGAGCAAGAAAAACATTACTGGCATTATCACAAAACAGAAGTGGGTAGAGCCTGTGCAACCTTTCCAGATTTAACGAAGGAAGAAACTGCAAAAATCTTACCTGTTGTCCATGAAACTTACGGTAAAGTTGTTTATTTTCAGAAGCCTGAAGATAAATTCCCTTTAGGCGAACCTTATGTACTGATTGTTCAGGATATGCCTGAGGTTAAAAAATAAAATCCATCCTCTCGTTGTGAATGTAAAGTTCACAGCCTAAGTCAGCGGAATCAGTATTTTCAGGCTCCGCTGGCTCTTTTTCAAACTAAAATCTAGTTCCGTGATGTTATTTTACATAATTCAGTCTATTTCATCATATCCGTTTAAAACCTATAAGCGTGTACATGCAAGTGCTACATTATTTACTTTATTAACGATAATAAGTTGTTGTGCAGAAGCTGAGTGGTCATCTAAAGTTAGCAATAGTTCTTATTACACGGACGATGTTGCACTATTTTCGGTAACACGAAGACTATCCCTTAAAGACGACCCTACACAACCGGTTGTAGATCGACCGAATCAAGGTGGAGATTTCATTAATGAACCTAGTGCAGAATTGGAATGGTCACGGGAAAATTTTTTAGGTAAATCAAAAATGTCACTCAATGCAGGAGGCTATATCTTTGTTGATCGAACGCCATTTTCCCATGGTTTATACGAGCTACAATTGTCACAAGCATTTCTAACAGATACAAAAATAAGCCTGCATTACAATGTAATTCCTGATCTTTTTTTAGGGAAAAACACCTTTAAACAAGCAAGCGGTAACGATTCTGAAGAGGATGAAAAGTTAACCAGTCATTATTGGTCTTTATTCTTGGATCAGCCATTAACAAATAATCTAACCATCCGTTTATTAGGTCGATATGGGCTGCGAAACTATAACGCGCCATTCCAAAATCGGAATACACAATTTTGGACACTAGGGCCTCATATTGAATGGCTAATTAAGCCAGGCATCGAGCTATTAGTCGGTTATCACTATGAGCCAGGCACAGCAAGTTATCAGAAAACGGTTAATGTGAATGACGACATTTCTTATGTTAATCAATATGCTTCAGCAGAACTCAAGATACATATCTTAGAACGACTAAGTAGCGTGTTTATAGTCGATTTTGAAAATAACAAATTTGACACCCATAATATTAATGATCTGCATTATGGTAGTTCCGAAAATGTATTTCAGGGTGAGATTGAGCTTTTATATGAGCTAGAAAGAAACACAGCTATTAAATTAGGCTGGCAACACGGCAGTAGAAAGTTAACATCAGATAATCAAACCATTAAGAATAATAATGTTTGGTTAGGGTTTGAATATACGTTTCCCTCGCTATAAGGAATCATGATGAAACGGTCTTTAATACTATTAGTTGGACTTGTGTTTTCTACGAGTACTTTTGCAGATCAAAATCTAGGGCTACCCCCATTAACGATTCCAAATGATAATCCACAAAGCATAGAGAAAATATCACTCGGGAAATTGTTGTTTAATGATAATCGTTTTAGTAAAGATGGTACGGTAAGTTGTGCCAGTTGTCATGTTGTAGCAAAAAGCTATACTGATGGATTAGCGGTAGCAAAAGGTATCAATGGACAGCAAGGAACACGAAATTCACCGACCTTAGTGAATGCGGCTTTTTTTAATACACTCTTTTTAGACGGTCGAGTAAACAGCCTTGAAGAACAAGCATTAGGTCCACTTGTCAATCCAATTGAACATGGATTAGAAAGCCATCAACTTATTGTCGATGTCATTGTCAATGACACACATTACATACAGCAATTTGAAAAAGTATTTGATATTAAAAAAGATGAAATAACGATTCAACACGTAAGCAAAGCGATTGCGAGTTTTGAGCGCACATTAATTTCAGGTGACTCTCCTTTTGATCGGTATCTCTTTGGCCGAGATCACTCAGCATTATCGAGTAGCGCAGAACGAGGTCTAGACGTTTTTAAACGTAACGGTAATTGCGTGACTTGTCATGAAATATCATGGAATAACGCTTTATTTAGCGACAACCGTTTTTATAATATTGGCGTAGGTTTTAAAAACTTAACCTCAATTTTAGATCAATTTATTGATGATATTAATCTAGGTAAAACTCCAGAGGAAATCCCTATAACTGCTGGTCAACGTTCTGAATTAGGGCGATTCAATGTGACTAAGGATGTTAAGGATATAGGGAAGTTTAAAACTCCAACTCTTCGAAATATAGCTCTAACTGCACCCTATATGCATGATGGTAGCTTTAAAACATTAGAAGAAGTTATTGAATATTATGATAAAGGCGGTGATAAAAATCACTTTATTGACAGTAAAATATTTCCATTACATCTTACTCAACAAGAAAAAACAGATTTGTTGGAGTTTATGAAGTCATTAACCAGTTCGAATATCCCCTAAAAATAAACCCATAAAGTAACGAAGATTTTTTACCATCTCTACGTTACTAAATTGAACGATTGCGCTCATGCCGTTTTTTATTTAATCTCGCACATTTGATTAGGTAAGAAACGGTTTCTTTTATTGAATTAACTCATGCTATAACTTCTATGAATACAGATTATTGGCTTGAAAGCTGGAAGCAAAACAAAATTGGATTTCATCAACATGAAATCAATGGTCACCTTAGCTCTTTTTGGAAACAATTAAATGCTGAGGATCAATCTCAAGTATTCGTACCGCTGTGCGGTAAGAGTCTCGACCTTTTATGGTTACATCAGCAAGGCCATCATGTCATTGGCGCAGAAATTAGCGCTATAGCGATACGCGATTTTTTTGTCGAAAATAAGCTAATCTTTAATAGTCGACAACAAAATGACTTACAAGTTTGGGAGTCAGAACATTTAACTATTTTGCAAGATGATTTTTTCAAGCTAACAGCACATCAGCTATTAGACGTAGTCGGTGTTTTTGATCGGGCAGCATTGGTTGCTTTACCTATTAAGCTTCGTCAGAAGTATGCCCAACATTTAATAAATATTTTGTCTGAGAAAGCAAAAATATTACTCATTGCATTTGAATATGATCAATCACAAATGGAAGGCCCACCCTTTGCGGTCCATGAAGCTGAAATTCATGAGCTCTATGGCAATAGTTATGAAATCAAACTATTGTTGAATCAAGAGGCACTAGATAATTACCCCTCATTTAGAGGTCGAGGATTAAGTCGTTTGACAGAGAAAGTGTATTTGTTGACTCCTATTGTTAAAAAAACTGGTTATATGTGAATCGTAGTGGTAAGTCGTAATTCGTAATTCCTGCATGGACTGCCGGAAACCAGTTGCCATGGATGGCAATAAGTCGCATCACTATAAGTTTCATGATAAGCGCTCTATCATTTGATATGTACATCCATGTACTCTGGATCCCGGCAATCCCTGCCGGGATGACGAGTGGGGATTTTTCAGGTACTTATAAGATTTATATGTGTCCGTCTTATTTTTATTGACCCACTCTAATTCACATAGAGCCAAAAAACTTAGCGTCTAAAATAGTTCAATGTAGTTTAAGCGCCATTCAAGAATAAATATGAAACATAATTTAATGCCAACCACCGTATTGGGTAGTCGGATCACCTTTCCAACCCGATGAGGTTTTATTGGCATCAGGTACATGAACTGTTTCTTCTGCAGCACGCACCATGTTAGCTTTGCTATAGCCACCCATAGCTTTAGCTGCTTTAACAATTGCGGTGGTTGTCGGATTAATCTGATATTTAGTGATTTTGTCATCTATGACGGCAACGCTTAATTGCTCAGCATCTGCCTCAGATGTTACCGTTAATAATAGTGGTAATTCAGTGTGAGCTGGAATGTCTACACGAAAATGACCATTATCTAATTCAGCATTAGTAATAGATCGGCCACTATCATCGGTTACTTTAATTTTACCCGTTTTAATATTAGCTTTATTATTACTGACCGTACCTTCTAGCGCTGTCGGTTGCGTATATTTTTTAACCTCATGAGGGAAAGCTTTAACTTGTTTTTGCTTATCATCACAGCCAGCCAGAGTAACGCTGGCCAAGATCACTATTAATAATGATTTAATCAATTGACGCTTCATGTTTATCTCCATTAATCGATTGTTATTGTAGTTATATAGGATAGATAGGCAACGATTCTGTCATGTATTTATTAGTGACTTAGGCTTCTATTTTATATTTTTTTCGTTTACGCCAAAAGGTTGCTCGGCTCATTCCTGCATACTGTGCGGCTGCTTCTAAATGACCGCCAGAAATCTCCAAGGCTTCTCGGATAAGTTCTGCTTCATTCTTTTGTTTAGGACGGTTCGCCGGCAATAAAGATTCTGGCGTTGATGACAGTAAGGTCTCACGAAATTCCGGTGGCAAGTCATTTACACATAGCTCATTACCACGACCTACAGCATAGGCATATTCGATGACATTGTTCAATTCACGGACATTGCCCGGCCATTGATAATCCAATAAACAGCGCATAGCATCTGGGGCGATGCTGTCTATGTGACGGCGACTGTGTAGATTGTGGTTGTTGATACGGTGCCAAAGTAGTAAGTTGACATCTAAGCGTCTATCCCTGAGTGGCGGCAGAAACACCGGTACCACGCGTAAGCGATACATTAAATCTTCTCTAAAGCGACCCGCTTTAACTTCTTCACGTAAGGAACGGTGGGTGGCGGCGATAATGCGCACATCGACCTTAACCGCCTCATGGCCACCAACAGGTATAAAGCTTTGTTCTTGTAGGACTCGCAGTAACTTAGATTGTAATTCTAGCGGCAGTTCGGCTACTTCATCAAGGAATAGAGTGCCGCCGTTAGCGCGTTGAAATAAGCCTGCATGATTGTTTATAGCGCCAGTAAAGGCCCCTTTAACATGACCAAATAATTCGCTTTCCAATAAGTTTGGGCTAAGCGCTGCGCAGTTGATAGCTAGAAAGTGCTGGTCGTGGCGCAGACTTTCTAAATGTAAGGCATGAGCGACTAACTCCTTGCCGGTACCTGATTCTCCACGAATGAGTACGGTTGCTTCGGTTTCAGAGACATTGCGTATGAGCTTGATGGATTCTTGCATGATAGGATCTTGCGTCAAAATACCATGAAAGCTAGTGATATCTTCTTGTTTGCCGAGGATGGGGCTGAGTGTATTTTGTGGCTGTAGAAATTCTAGTGCACCTGCGAACTGGCCTTTAGCATCGACAAAAGTGTGTAGAGATCGGTAACAGTTTATAAGTCCGCCCCCTTTTTTATGTAAATTGACTGGGTGCGCTTTAATAATAGCCTGATTAGGCAAATGACATGGATATGATGTGTCAGCACTATTAAATATTTCAATACAGGGTTTATCAAGCACCTCAGATGCTGACCAACCCAATAATTTCTCCGCGCCTGTACTCCAAAATATGATATTGCTGTTAACATCGACGGCAAGAACCGCTCCGATCCCTATTAAATCAGTGAGTGTATCGATAACTTGATCAGGGCCTAGTCGTGTTAACCAGTGCTTGAAATAGTCTGAAGATTGGTTCATGGGTAGATGATCTGTATGTTTCATTGTGTTGCATAGCGTATCACAGCGACTACATTAGATCGAATATCCTGCGCTTATCCTAGGATAAGCGCAGCTTGTCAATTTAAACTAAACAATGATTATTGTTACGGGCGCACAATAATCGCTAGTACCATCAGGTGTTACAACACAGAAGCGAAAATCACAACTCGTCATAACGGGTAAATTTTTCACCACATAAGTGGCGCGTGTACTACTACCAATGAAAACCCAAACAGCCGGCACTCCAGGCTTGGCATCAGAAGACATTTCCCAATGATACGTCGCTGCCCTATCAATAGCTTTAGCTACTAATTTAACTTCACCAGGATGCTCTCCATTAAAAGCGGCTAAGGCAGGTTTAGGCGGCATTACATGTTTTTTAGAGATTTGAAAACCACTGCTTAATAAGGTGGTTTCATCACCAGCAGCGGTGCGATCTACATAGTTTGCTAATTTTCTATAAGCTTCATCGACTAGTTTTTCTGCATCATTCCTTGCTGAAATAGCGGTATGTCCACCATCTGCAGCCGCCAAAATCGCAGCTTCGAAGGCATCAACAGCGGCTTTTGCATCGACCTCAGTCACATCAGGCGTGGGATAAAGCACATTGCCAAAAAGTTTGTCATTCACATTTCGATAGAAGATGACTTTTTCTGACACAGAATAGTAAATAAAATTTAACATTACGTTGGGATTACTCATGGTATTACCTCAAAAGTGTGGGTGGTTGATAAAAACATTCTTTAAAAGTGGCGATGTAATGAGTTGTTGCTAAAAGCTTAGCTGTTGTAATAACGATTAAGTCGGTTGTTCTGTCTATCGGAAGTGCTGTTTGATGATTCGGGTGTTCTTTTGGGACTATCGCTTGTAATCATTCAACTACTCGTTCGGCTTTTTAAACTATCAGCTCTACTCATTCGCTTACTAAGGCTACTGTCGGTCCAATACGCCGTATTGTTTTAACTATCCGGTTAGTTTTTCCTACAACTGCCTCAGTTGTAGGAAAAACACAGTGAGTTGTAGAACAAAGTGCCGGTACTTTTAAAACAGTAGAGGCTACAGTTGTACGTTAAGGCTGACTAGAACGAAAAGCTGGCCACAGTGTCGATACTAGCTCCATATAGTTAAATATGAAGCTTAGTTAGGGCATAACAATCAGGCACTAATAGTAAAGTAGGGCTAAGTATTAAATAAAATCGTAGTAACTTAAATCATTAAAGGCTGTAGATATCTAGTAATTAAGATATGTTTTTTTAAAGTATTTCATAATCGAGTTTAATAAACAAGCTATTTTTGCAACTGAACTAATGACGTAGGTTTTTCTATCGTTCTCACGTAGAGCGCTTATTGTTATATACATCACTACCGTAGTAGAATTTTCTACTTGACCCTACATATTTTTGATCCATCTACCGAGATGATGGCGTGTGTTGATACTTGAGAGACTGTTTCAAAAGCGTTGCGCAATGTGTCATAAACGTATCACTACTTCTCTTTGAAACAAGGTGGTTCTTAATAAAAAAATGAATATCATAATAAACAATAGCTTGGCTTTAAAATTAAGCTGGCATGTAATTTGCTAATTACAGAGATAGGAAGTTAAATAGTTGGGTGCTGTATTGGTGAGTTATTTTATTTTCTTACTGACGACTTGATTTAGATCAAGCGTAAATATATGAATTTAATGTAATAATGACTCAGTTAAAAAGCTGTGCTTAATTATCCTGAAACCCTATTGTTAATAGTAACTTTTCTTAAAAAGTGAATAAATTTAATAAGGCTGTTGTTATGACCACAGAACGCATCGTTAGAATTGTCGCCGGATTTTTCATCTTACTGTCATTAAGTCTGGGTGTACAAGAGAGTCCACTATTTCAAAATAGCCACTGGCTTTGGTTTACTGCCTTTGTTGGCATCAACTTGTTTCAGAGCGGTTTTAGCCAATTTTGTTTAATGGAAATTATTTTAAAGAAACTAGGCGTCAAAGAAAGTCAGTGCCGCTAACTGCGGTTATCACCTAATCTATCTTCAACGAGGTATTAACATGGCAAAGATTGTAATCATAGGCGCTGGCATCGGTGGTGTACCGATGGCGTTTGAAATGAAAGAAATGGCCCGTAAGGAAGATGAAGTTGTGGTGATCGCTGATACGCCGACCTTTCATTTTGTTCCTTCTAATCCTTGGGTGGGTGTCAACTGGCGTAAACCTGAAGATATTAAAGTTGAGCTTGCGCCTGTCTTCAAAAAGAAAAAGATCACCTTCATTCAACAACAAGCTACACGTATCCATCCTGAGAATAGTCAAGTTGAAATTGCCGATGGCACATTGGTGGATTACGATTTTTTGATTATCGCCACCGGTCCTAAGCTGGCTTTTGATGAAATACCAGGGCTTGGGCCTAATGGCTATACTCAATCAGTCTGTCATGTAGATCATGCCGGCGAATCTGGTGAGTTCTGGGATAAATTTGTCGCAGATCCCGGCCCTATTATTGTTGGCGCAGTGCAAGGGGCTTCTTGTTTTGGTCCTGCTTACGAATATATGTTCATCGCCGAAACCGATCTACGTAAACGTAAAATTCGTGATCAAGTAAAAATGACTTATGTAACCTCTGAGCCTTTTATTGGGCATTTAGGTTTAGGCGGCGTGGGTGATACCAAAGGTATGTTAGAAAGCGAATTACGCAATAAACATATTGATTGGATTTGTAATGCTAAGGTCGACAAGATCGAAGATGGCATGATGTATGTAACTGAAGTTGATGAAAATGGCGTCGATAAAAAGAAACACGAACTACCATTTAGGCACAGTATGATGCTGCCAGCCTTTAAGGGTGTTGATGCTTTGATAGGTATTGATAAACTAGTTAATCCGCGTGGTTTTGTGTTGGTGGATGAACACCAACGTAATCAGACTTATAAAAACATTTATTCGGTGGGTGTCTGTATTGCTATTCCACCGCTTTCGCAAACCCCCGTTCCAACAGGTACACCAAAAACCGGCTATATGATTGAGTCGATGGTTACCGCGACTGCGCATAATATCCGTGAAGAATTGGATGGCGGTGAGCCTAGCCATAAAGGTACTTGGAATGCTTTGTGTTTGGCTGATTTTGGTGATTCTGGCGTAGCTTTCTTAGCGATGCCACAAATTCCACCTCGCAACGTGCAATGGGCTTCAAAAGGCCGATGGGTGCATTTTGCTAAAATTGCTTACGAAAAATATTTTATCCGTAAAGTTCGTAAAGGTTTGGGCGAACCGTTTTATGAACGCTTGCCGCTAAAGTTTATGGGTATCATGCGTCTTAAGCAAAAACCTAAAGCTTAAGTTTTAAAACAGCTGAAGTAGTTTTACTCCAAGTCTTTAGGAACATCGGTTTGTTACTTGTTCTGGGGTGTAATAGCTTCAGCTATTACTTGTAAAACAGCTAAAGCAGTTTTACTCCAAGTCGTTACGAACAGCCGATTTTCCTAGTGCTGGAGTGTAATAGCTTCAGCTATTACTTATAAAACAGCTGAAGCTGTTTTACTCCAGACTCACTGAATACCTAATGACGATGTTGATTCGTGTTAAAGAGGACTAAATCTTAAATGAGACCATTACCTGATAGGATTCTTTTGATGGCATGCAGCTTATTGTTTGTGTTGAACAACGCAGCTCATGCTGACACTGAAACACATCCGCCTCTTAACACGCTTGCTCAAACGATTGATACCGCGCTAGCTAATAATCCTGAGCTCAGTATCATGCAGGCGCGTATAGACCAGGCAGATGCACAATTTGGGCAAGCTTTATCTATTTTTTACCCACAAATTAAAACCAGCTTGTCTTATCAGTACACTAATAATCCAGCTCAGGCTTTTGCGATGTTGATCGCTCAACGGCGCTTAAATATGGTCGGTACTGATTTCAATCATCCCGGTTTTGTTGAAGATTATCGTCCTCAAGTGACGGCTAGTTACTCTTTATTTCGGGGTGGGCAAGATTATTACCAAAGTCAGGCTGCGCAATTAGGTATAGAAACCTCTGAGCTGGAAAAATCTGCGACCCGTAATCGTTTGCTAAGTAATGTCACTGCCGCTTTTTATGGCGAGCTGGCAGCGATCGATAGCCACAAAATGAGTCTACGCAGCATTGAGGCGGTACAAAGTGAATTAGAGCAATCTCGAGCGCGTTTTAATGCTGGGGCTTTGCTTAAGTCTGATGTACTGTCTTTAGAAGTGCAATTGGCCGAAGCTCAAGAGGCCGATATACAAGCTGCCAATGCGATAGAAATGGCGCACAATATGCTAAAAACCTTATTGGGCTTGTCGGTTACTGATGCTTTCGCTATCAATGTCACTTTGGAATCCCAGTTACCTAAAACTCCAGAAGGCTACAATGAATTATTAGCTAAAGCGCTGAGCAGTCATCCCGAATTAAAGGCTGCTGAAAAAAAGGTGCTGATAGCAGAAAAACAAGTCGCTGCCGCTAAAGGTGCGCATTTGCCAAAGGCTGATGCCTTTGTTAATTATGGCTCTGATAGTAACAATCTGACTTATAACAGTAACCAAGATAATCTCACCGCTGGGGTGATGGTAGAAATGGATATTTTTACAGGCTTTGCTACCCAAGAAAAGATTAAAAAAGCACAGCACGAGCTGACCATAGCCAATGAAACGGTTAGGCAAACGCGATTGCGTATCGAAAATCAACTTAAAGCAGCTCAACTCAGATTACAAGAAGCGTTAAATCGTGCTCGAGTAAGTGCCTTGGCAGTGCAAGCTTCCGAAGAAGCATTGCGCTTAGTCATGGAACAGCATCAGGCTGGTGTGGTAACTGTTACTCGTTATATTGATGCAGAAGTCGCTCGTGATAAAGCACAGACCCGACAAATTAGCAGCCGCTACGATGCCTTGCGTTTTGATGCAGAACTTAAACAAGCCATCGGTTTTTGGCAATAACAGGATTTACATATAATGGATAATCATTCAATTTCACGACTACCTAAAGGCTTGATACCGATTGCGGCGATTAGCGCCTTAATACTAGTGATTTTGTTTGCCCTCGGTGTGCTCGGCGGTGACAAAAAGACAGAAGCCGGCACTACAGATGTTAAAGGCCTAGCTCTACCTAGTAATGCTAAAACGTTAAAAGTCAGTAATCAGATGCAGGCCAATCTTTTATCTTGGCAAGGTACCGTACGTTCGCGGCTGGCGGTTAAGATTTCGCCCAAATTGAACGCTCGTATCATTGAGATACCAGTTCATCCGGGTGATCGTTTAAAAAAAGGGGTTGTGATTGCCAAACTGGATGATCGTGAATTAGCAGCGGCTTACAATGCTGCCAATGCAAGCTATCATGCAGCCCAAGCTCAAGCGTCGCTAGCCAAAACTGAAGAAACTCGGATTATCGAGTTATATAATAAGCAGGCCGTTACTAAACAAAATTATGATGCTGTTCTTGCACAAGCTCAGTCAGCCCTCGCTTTAGCTAATCAGGCAGCCGAAAACGCAAGGCAAAGTAAAGTACTACAAGGCGAAAATATACTCTATGCACCTTTTGACGGTGTGGTGGGTGAACGTTTACAAGAGCCTGGTGACATGAGTTTTCCGAATCAGCCTATCATCACGTTTCTTAAGCCGGATGATTTACGTCTGGAAGTGGCTGTTTCTGATCGTTGTTCAGCTCAGCTTAAAGTGGGAATGAATGTTAAGGTACAGCTTGAGGTTATTGGACAGCTATTAACCGGCGTCGTTGACGAAATTAGTCCAGAAATTGATGCACAAACTCACAGTCTACTGGTTAAGGTTAGCTTACCGAACGTCGTTGGTTTACAGCAAGGTCAATTTGCTAATCTGCAGCTAGCTTGTCAAGAATCACAACAGGCTATATTCATTCCAAAATCGGCTGTTGTGCACTACGGTCAGCTCCAAGCTGTAACTATAGTTGATGGCCAGCGCGGACATGTTCGGCATATACGCACGGGCAAAGAGAATGGCTCGTTAGTACAAGTTTTGTCCGGTCTGCATGATGGCGATATTATTATTATTGAGAGTGGCTTAAATCCATGAAGCCTACCGAGATCAAAAAAGACAGTTTGACCGTCAGCATTGTTCGCTTATTTACTACCTCACAGCTATCGTTATTATTTTTGCTGATTTCCTTGGTGGCCGGTGCGGTTGCGCTAGTTTATACGCCACGCGAAGAGGATCCGCAAATCATCGTGCCGGTGATGGACGTGTTTGTGCAAGTGCCAGGGGCTACTAGCGAGGAAGTTGAAAAACAAGTCACTACGCCCTTGGAAGTGATGCTTAGGCAAATCAAAGGTGTTGAATATGTTTACTCTGTCTCTAGGCCTGGTGAAACTGTTGTAACGGTTCGATTTTTTGTAGGTGAAAACCTAGAAAGTAGTTTAATTAAAACCCGCGATAAATTACTAGCTAATCAGGATGTTATTTCTCCTAGCGTAAGTAACTGGCTGGTTAAGCCCGTCGAAATCGATGATGTGCCTATCTTGTTGCTAAGCTTATCGCCACAGAATCCAAGCATGGATGCTATGGACTTGCGGCGGGTTGCTGACGAGTTAATAGAGCGATTGCGTGCTATCGACAATGTAGGTAAAAGCTGGGTAGAGGGTGGCGCCGTTCGGCGTATTTTGGTGTATCCCGATCCAATAAAACTAGACGCAAGTAAGATTAGCTTACTGGAAATTCGTCAGGCGCTTGCGCAAAGTAATGTTAATTTGCAAGTCGGTGATATGACTGCAAGCGACCGTGAAATCGTATTGGAAGCAGGTCCGCATTATCAAACTGTTGAACAGGTCGGAGCTACTGCGCTAAAAAGTAGCCATGGTAAGTTGTTATATTTGCGAGATGTCGCCAAGATTATCGACGGCCCAGCTGACACTAATGACTATACGCGTATCGGTTTTGGCCCTGCTGTAGCGCAGATGAAAACGGTAGGCAGCGCCGAGCAAAAGTTACCTGAAGCTGGTGAAGAAAGGCCAATGGCAACCATAGCGATTGGTAAACGCCGAGGCAGTAATGCTGTAGCGGTTGCAGAGCAGGTTTTAGCCTTAGCAGAGCAATTAAAAGGCACGCTGATACCTGAGGATGTGCTACTGACCATTACCCGTAATTACGGTGAAACCGCAGACCATAAGGTTAACGAACTGGTGATGCATTTATCCATTGCGGTTTTGACCATTATTGTCTTGTTGGCTTTGACCTTGGGCTTTAAGGAATCGTTGATCGTGTCTTTGGCCGTGCCGATGACCTTTGCGATTACCTTATTATGCGATTTGATATTTGGTTATACGATTAACCGAGTCACGTTGTTTGCTTTGATCTTGTCCTTAGGTTTATTAGTAGACGATCCTATCGTGGATGTAGAAAACATACATCGACATTACAAAATGCGTAAAGAACCACCGCTACAAGCCTTGCTGACTGCGGTTAATGAAATACGTCCGCCGACTATTCTTGCAACCTTTGCGGTCATTATGTCGTTTGTTCCTATGTTTTTCATAACGGGCATGATGGGGCCTTACATGGCACCGATGGCATTTAATGTGCCCATTGCGATGCTGTTGTCATTGGTTATCGCTTTTACTGTGACGCCTTGGGCCAGTTACCGCTTGTTAAAAGGAGATTATGGCAAGGATCATGGTGGAGATTTTGAGCTCAAAGAGACTCGTGGCTTTAAGCTTTATCACGCGATACTAGAGCCGCTATTGTCTAGTAAATCTAGAGCTAGATGGTTTTTACTGGCGGTCTTTATTGCTTTTGTGGCTTCTGCGCTGATGGCCGTGACGCGTATTGTGCCGTTGAAGTTATTGCCGTTCGATAATAAAAACGAATTACAACTGATCATTGATATGCCTAAAGGCAGTTCGCTTGAAGCTACCGATCAAGTTGCTAGTGCATTGGGTGATTATCTGGCGACGGTTAATGAAGTCAGTAGTTATCAAAGCTATGTGGGCATTGCTTCGCCCATGGATTTTAACGGTATGGTACGACATTATTATCTCAGGCAAGGTGCTCATTTAGGTGATATTCGTATCGTACTGGTTGATAAAACGCATCGCAAACAAGCTTCACATGAGATTGCCTTACGCATGAGGCCAGAAATTGATCGGATTAAAAAAGAATATGCCGCTAATATAAAGATAGTCGAAATGCCACCGGGGCCGCCGGTATTATCGACGCTGGTTGCTGAGGTTTATGGGCCACCGGAAGCGGAATATAAGGATATTATTAAAGTGGCGAACAGAGTTAGAGCTGATATGGAGCATACCGAAGGCGTGGTTGATATTGATGATTTTGTAGAAGCAGAACACGAGCAACTGCATTTTTTGATCGATCATGATAAAGCGGCCTTGCTGGGTATTAGCAGCACACAAGTAGCCAACACCTTGCAATTAGCGGTTGCAGGCAGTAGTGCTGGTTTATTACATACTGACCATGAGAGGCTGCCACTGAGTATTCAACTGCAATTACCCAGAGCCGCACGATCATCTGAACAAGATTTGCTAGGGCTTTCGGTAAAAACAGGGCAGGGTGATTTAGTGCGGCTGAGTGAAATTGGTCACTTTAATCATGAGCAAGGCTCACAAGCCATTTACCATAAGAACTTACAACAGGTTATGTATGTTACGGCCGAAATGGCAGGGCGTAGTCCCGTTGAAGCAGTTTTGGATTTGTTCGGTAGTTTTAAAAAACAACCTCTGCCCGATGGTTACAAAACTGAAATGGCAGGGGAGGGCGAATGGAAAATCACAGTCGATGTATTTCGTGATTTAGGCTTGGCGTTTGCCGCAGCAATGGTGATGATTTACATTTTATTAGTCGGACAGACAGGATCATTAGGTGTGCCGTTGATTATGATGATCGCTATTCCCTTGACAGTCATCGGCATTATGCCGGGTTTTTGGTTAATTAATTTATTTACTACACCGGTTGCAGGTTACGCTACACCGATCTACTTTACCGCTACGGCGATGATAGGCATGATTGCGCTGGCCGGTATCGTGGTGCGTAACTCGATTATCCTAATTGATTTTATCGGTAACATTTATCGTAATAATCCTGCTATTACCTTAGCTAATGCCATTATCGAAGCTGGAGCTACACGATTAAACCCTATTTTCTTAACAGCGGCATCGGCGGTGTTAGGTTCCATGATGATAGTTCTCGATCCAATTTTCTCAGGGTTAGCTTGGAGTTTTATTTTTGGCATTATTGCCTCGACGTTATTCTCACTAGTGGTGATACCCGTCGTCTATTTTCTGATTAACCAGAATATGCCCAAAGAGAAGATTATAGAAAAATAAGCTGTTTATTGGGGGGGGGCTTTTGTTGGGTTTGCTTATATAAGGTAAGGAACAGTATTATTAAATCTGTGCCACTGTTTCATTATTGTTCCTTGAGACGCGGCCACAGTAATATGAAACGTCAATGAAACAATATAAGGTTGTTAATTACTTTTAGAATTCATATAACTCAACAATCCTAAGTAATTATGATTATGGCACAAGCTTTGCTTTATATTAACTATAACAAACACACAACCAGAGACATACCATGATATTTAAGCAATTATTTGATCAAGAAACTTGGACTTACACTTATTTAATCGCTGATCCTTTTACTAAAGAAGCGGTATTGATTGATCCTGTCAACACTCATATAGAGGCCTATATTACATTGCTGGCCGCGCATGGTTTGCAGTTGAAATACACCTTAGAAACCCATGTACATGCTGACCACATTACCGCCAGCGGTTTGTTACGCCAACGCTTGGGATCACAAACAGGTGTCAGCCAACTTTGTGGGGCAACAACTGCCGATATACAAATTCAAGACGGTGATGTATTTGAATTTGCGGCTGGCGAACAGATTAAAGTGATCGCTACACCAGGCCATACCTCAGGCAGTATTTCTTATTTATGGCGTGATCGCCTATTTACGGGTGATTCGCTCTTAATTGGTGGTTGTGGTCGTACTGATTTTCAAGGTGGTGATGCTGGTGCGCAATATGATTGTATTACCCAACGCTTGTTTACCTTGCCGGACGAAACCTTAGTTTATCCAGGGCACGATTATCAACAACGTTGGGTGAGTAGTATTATGCAAGAACGTACGACTAATCCACGTCTAGCTGGAAAGTCGCGTGAGCAGTTTATTGAAATCATGAATAACCTGAACTTACCTAAGCCACGTTTAATTGATGAAGCTGTGCCTGCTAATCGTTATTGCGGCTTAGATGAAAATGAACGCCAAGACGCAGTTGCTGTAAGAGATGAACGTCCCTTGCGAGTGACCACAAAAACCGAAGATTTAGTGGCAGTTGCTAAGCAACAGGTTACTGAAGTTGATGTGGCTAAAGCTAAACAACTGTTAGCAGATGGTCATATAGTTCTAGTTGATACTCGTGAAGAAAGTGAATACGCAGCAGGGCATATAGAAGGTGCATTATTACTACCTAGGGGCGTACTGGAATTTAAAATAGGTGCTACGCCGGAATTAGCCGACATAGGCAAAAGCGTGCTAATTTATTGCCGCACAGGCGGACGCTCTGCATTAGCGGCACAAACCCTGCAACAACTGGGTTACACTAATGTTCTGTCTATGGCAGGCGGTTTTGAAGCATGGAAAAATACATGAAGTAGATTGGGTTAACAGATTTATAGTTAACCCAACACATCGCGACTAAGTTGGGTTGTGAAAAGCATGCAGCCTAACCTACAAAACTATAACTCTTGGAGTGCAATAGCTTCAGCTATTGCTTTATAAAACAGCTAAAGCAGTTTTACTCCGAACATACAAGATGCAGCCATTAATCTAATGGAACTACAAAAAGAACAAATAGCACCCAATAAAGAGAAGATATGCAAATCTTCCATTACACACTAAGAGGAAATTATGACTACCCAACACCACACTTTACTCATCGTCGGCGGCGGCGCAGCAGGCGTTTCAGTTGCTAATAATATGCGACGTGTCAACGCAAACATCGATATTGCACTTATCGAGCCTTCAGAAAAGCATTATTACCAACCCGGTTTTACTATTATCGGCGGTGGTGCTTATACCATGAAAGAAACTGTCCGTAATGAGGCTGATCTAATTCATTCCAGCGTTACTTGGATTAAAGACTTTGCCGAGACTTTTCAACCAGAAGCCAATACGATTACCTTGCGTTCTGGTGATACACACAGTTATGACTATCTAGTGGTCTGCCCTGGCTTACAATTAGATTGGGGTAAAATTGAAGGTTTAAAAGACACGATAGGTCAAAATAATGTCTGTAGTAATTATTCTCCCGATACCGTGGAATACACTTGGGAATGTATAAGAAATCTGCAGTCAGGTACAGCCTTATTTACCCAACCGCCTATGCCGATTAAATGTGCCGGCGCACCGCAAAAAATCATGTATTTAGCGGCGGATCGTTTCCGTAAAAAACGTATCCTAGATAAAATGAACATTGAGTTTTGCAATGCGGGGCCTGCAATGTTTGGCATCCCGTTTTTTGCTAAAGCCTTAAATAAAGTAGTGATAGGTTATGGTATTAAAACCAATTTCAACCATAATCTTGTTGCTATAGACGGCCCTGCTAAAACGGCTATTTTTGAAACGACGGATAGCGAAGGCAATAAACAACGGGTGACTAAAGCCTTTGATATGATCCATGTGACACCCCCACAAAGTGCACCCGATTTTATTAAGAATAGCCCTTTAGCTAATTCGGCAGGCTGGGTAGATGTTAATGACAAAACTTTGCAACATCATAAATTCAGCAATATTTTTGGATTAGGCGACGCAACATCAACACCCAATGCAAAAACTGCCGCAGCGGTACGTAAACAAGTACCGATACTCGTTGATAATATTCTTCATTTGATCAAGAACCAGCCGTTAGCTGAAAAATATGATGGTTATGGTTCATGTCCACTAACCACCTCACTCAGTACAGTCATGCTGGCCGAGTTTGCTTATGGTGGCAAGATCACACCTTCATTTCCATTACTTGATCCTAGAAAAAATCTGTTCATTTGGTGGATAGGTAAAAAAATAGGTTTTCCTTGGATGTACTGGCATTTAATGCTTAAAGGATATCGCATAGATATTCCGCATTTAGAAAGCTATGCCAAACGTTTTATAAAAGAAGATTAATTTAAGACGACAGGCGAATGGCTAAGGTTAACAAACCTTACACCGTTCGCCTTTCACCCTTAGCCTTTTGTCCTTCATCTTTTCTATGCCTCAATTAAAGCCCACTAACTCGCGAATAGCACCATTATTTCCTATTAGCGACTGGTTAAAAACCTATACCCGTGAAGATCTAAGTAATGATCTGTTTGCTGGTATTATTACGGCTATTCTTTTGGTTCCTCAAGGCATTGCCTATGCGATCTTGGCGGGCTTGCCGCCGCAATTGGGTTTATATGCCAGTATTCTTCCACCAGTATTTTATGCGTTGTTTGGAACAAGTCGTACTCTATCGGTAGGACCTGTTTCTATAGCTGCGATTATGATTGCCAGCTCTTTAACGTCACCTGAAGTTAGTGCTTTGGGTCATCCAATACAAAGCGCTTTAATGCTTTCTGCAGAAAGCGGCATCATTATGCTGATCATGGCTTTGTTTCGTATGGGTAGCTTGGTTAATTTTATTAGCCATCCGGTATTGGCTGGATTTACCAGTGGCGCAGCGTTGTTGATTATCGGTAATCAACTACCACTATTGGCAGGCTTAAATACACCCTCATGTGGTATTAATATCGGTTGTTATAGTCATTATTTCTCTGGCGCAATAACCAACACTACATTGTTAAGTCTCGCCGCCTTAAGTTTATTACTGTTTTTTGGCAAACCGCTAACAGCCTCTCTTAAAATACTGAAGGTGAATCGGTCGTTGAGTACGGCACTTAGTAAGTGTGGGCCATTATTAACCGTGATACTGGCAACAGTAGTAGTCAGTTATTTTAAACTTGCTGATCAGCAAGTTGCCGTTGTCGGTAATGTGCCTTCTGGATTTCCAGACCTTAATATGAGTTTTGTAGGTGATATTTTTTTAGGAAGCGGGTGGGTCAGGGCGAAATTGTTACTGCCTGATGCGGCTTTTATTGCCTTAATTGCTTATGTTGAAAGTGTCGCTATTGCCAAAGTGACTGCCAATCTCAGAGGTGAAAAAATCATCCCTAATCAGGAGTTGATTGCCTTGGGTGCGGCTAATATTGTCGCGGCAGTTTCTGGAGGTATGCCTGTTGCAGGTGGCTTTAGCCGAACAATGGTCAATTTTGCGGCCGGTGCACGAACTCAAATGGCTATGCTAATAGCTGCATCGATTCTTAGTCTAGCTGTGATGTTCTTTAGTCCATGGTTTACTAACATACCAAAGTCCGCTTTGGCGGCTATTATTCTGGTCTCTATCATTCGTTTAGTGAAGATCAAACACATTGTCCATACTTGGCGATTTGATCGCGGTGATGGCATCGCTGAACTGGCTACCTTATTAGCCGTATTAATCTTAGGGATTGAGGATGGTATAGTCTTGGGGATTATATTGACTATTGCTAGTCATATGCACAAAACCAGTCAACCCCATATCGCAGTAGTCGGACGCATACCCAATACTGAACATTTTCGGAATATTAAGCGCCATCAGGTAGAAACTTGGCGTCATTTATTACTGATCCGAATTGACGAAAGTATAACCTTTGCCAATATTGACTATATTGAAAATTATCTTGGCATTGAATTAAGACGTCGACCTGATACTAAACATGTTGTGCTTATTTTTAATTCGGTCAGTGATATTGATGCTACCGCACTAGAGGCCTTGGAACAGTTTAATCATGGCTTACAAGCCCAAGGTAAAACCTTGAATATAGCAGAAGCGAAAGGACCTGTGATGGACAAACTGGAAAAAACAGATTTCCTGCAACAATTAAAACCCGGCAAAGTGTTTTTTCGTACTGAAGACGCTGTTAATGAACTGGGGTATATGGCCTGAGAGCCAAACAAATAATGTTTATAATTTATCGGAGGTTTTATGATTGCTGAAAACGTGGTTGATCTATCGCGTTGGCAGTTCGCTGCTACATCGTTGTATCATTTTTTGTTTGTACCGTTAACATTAGGTTTGTCGTTTTTATTGGCGATTATGGAATCAACCTATGTAATGACCGGTAAAGAAATTTATAAGGATATGACTCAGTTCTGGGGGAAATTATTCGGAATCAATTTCGCGCTAGGTGTCACCACTGGCTTAACGATGGAATTTGAGTTCGGTATGAACTGGTCTTATTTTTCGCATTATGTAGGTGATGTCTTTGGAGCCCCTTTAGCTATTGAGGGTTTAATGGCTTTCTTTCTGGAGTCGACCTTTGTAGGCCTATTTTTCTTTGGCTGGGACAAGTTAGGCAAAGGCCAGCATTTATTGATTACTTGGCTAGTTGCCCTAGGCTCCAATTTATCTGCTTTGTGGATATTGGTAGCCAATGGCTGGATGCAAAATCCAGTCGGTGCAGACTTTAATTACGAAACCATGCGTATGGAAATAACCAGCTTTTCATCGTTGTTATTTAATCCAGCTGCTCAGGTCAAGTTTGTCCATACCGTTGCCGCAGGTTACACCACAGCATCTGCCTTTGTGTTGGCTATCAGTGCTTATTACATGTTGAAAGGTCGGGATGCCGCTTTTGCTCAACGATCTTATACGATTGCCGCAGGTTTTGGTCTGGCGGCTATTTTGTCAGTCATTGTTCTGGGTGATGAAAGTGGTTATACCGATGGCGAGGTACAAAAAGTCAAACTTGCTGCCATTGAAGCTGAATGGCATACCGAAGCTGCGCCGGCCGCTTTTACCGCTATCGGCATTCCTGATCAAGATGCCATGGAAACTCGTTATGCCGTTAAAATTCCGTGGGTATTGGGTTTAATTGGGACGCGTTCTGTTGATGAACCAATTACCGGCTTAACCGAAATATTAGAAAAAAATCGATTGCGAGTACGTAATGGCATGAAAGCCTATGCGTTGTTACATGAGTTAAGGCAAGGTAAAAGAGATGACGTAACCTTGACGGAGTTTGACCGCTACAAAACAGATTTAGGTTATGGATTATTGCTTAAACGATATACCGAAGCAGTTGTTGATGCGACTGATCAGCAAATAGAGTTGGCTGCTCAATATTCTCTACCTAGAGTCGTGCCGTTATTCTGGACATTTCGAGCCATGGTGGCGTGTGGCTTTATTATGTTGGCGGTGTTTGTTTTTGCGGTTATTGCCAGCTCCATAAGACGTTGTAGGCAAACGTGGTTGTTAAAACTTAGTCTTTATACGCTGCCTTTGCCTTGGATAGCCTGCGAAACCGGTTGGTTTGTTGCCGAGTTTGGCCGTCAACCCTGGACTATTGCAGAGATTTTACCAACCTTCCTAAGTGCGTCCTCGTTAACCGAGTTGGATTTGTATCTCAGTTTGGCAGGTTATTTGGGTTTATATACGGTCTTTCTGATTATCGAAATGTTCTTGATGCTTAAGTTTATTAAATTAGGGCCCAGCAGCTTGCACAAAGGCCGCTATCATTTTGAAATTGCCAAAGGAGCTGCATTATGATTTTTGATTATGAAACGCTGCGTTTGATTTGGTGGGCCTTGTTAGGGGCATTATTAATTGGCTTTGCTATCACTGGTGGTTTTGATTTAGGGGTTGCAATTTTATTACCTTTTTTAGGTAAAAATGATACAGAACGCCGAGTGATTATTAATTCCATAGGCGCGACTTGGGAAGGCAATCAGGTTTGGTTTGTAACAGCCGGTGGTGCTTTATTTGCTGCATGGCCTATGGCTTACTCAGTGGCATTCTCTGGATTTTATTTTGCCTTATTATTAACCTTATTTGCCTTGTTTATGCGGCCGATTGGCTTTGATTATCGCAGTAAATTACCTAGCCAACGCTGGCGTAGTAACTGGGATATAGCCTTGTTTGTAGGGGGCTTTATCCCAGCTTTAATTTTCGGCGTCGCCTTCGGTAATTTATTAGAAGGCGTGCCTTTTCATTTTGATGATGAAATGCGTAGTTTTTATACAGGTTCATTCTGGGCGCTATTAAATCCTTTTGCATTGCTTGCCGGATTAATTAGCGTAAGTATGCTAATTATGCACGGTGCAGTTTTTTTACAGATAAAGACGGTCGATGCTATTAATCAACGCTGCAAACAAATGGTCACGGTTTTTGCCTTAATTACAATGGCTCTGTTTGCTTTAGCGGGCATCTGGATTGCCAATATCAATGGCTATCAAATCACTTCTGAAATATTACCTAATGCACCGTCTAATCCCTTAACAAAAATAGTTACTAAAGGCTTAGGTTTATGGCTAGCTAATTATGCACATTATCCGGTGTTATGGGCAATTCCTGGGTTGGCTTTTATAGCAGGCTCAGCAACCATCATACTTTCAAAAATTAAACGTCCAGGACTAGCCTTTATAAGTAGTTCGTTAACATTGACTTCTGTCATTTTAACGGCTGGCGTTTCTATGTTCCCTTTTTTGATGCCCTCAAGCTCGGTGATGAACAGTTCATTGACGGTTTGGGATGCCAGTTCCAGTCTGACAACTTTAAAAATCATGTTCTGGGTCACCATGGTATTTTTACCCATCATCATCATTTACACCAGTTGGGTGTTTCGTGTATTGCGCGGAAAAATTACCCAAGAACACATACACAACAACGATCATAGTGCTTATTAGGAGACGGTTATGTGGTATTTCACTTGGATATTAGGCTTATTACTGGCGTGTTCATTAGGTATTATCAATGTGCTGCGCCTAGAAGCTCAAGAAGCTTGGGACAAAGAGCATATCTCTTTAGACCCCTTGACGCAGTTGATGAATAAAGATTCGATGATAGGGCGCTTAAAAGAAAAAGTGGATAACTCTAGGCTAAATGGCTTTCCCTTTTCTATTCTGACTATTAATCTAACGGGCTTTAGTGAACAAAATGAGTTTTTGGATTACGAGGTCGATACAACCTTGCGTAATGTTGCTGACTATCTAAAAGAGGAGGTTAGGGCTGGTGTTGATATCGTCGCGCGCATGGATAAGCAAACCATTTTAATAGCCATGCCCGGTTTGCCAGTAAAAACAGCTGAACAGACGGCCTCACGTTTTAAACAGGATATTTTTAACAAAGTAAAAGCACCCAAAAATCTAGCAGTAGAGGTTGCTGTGTTGGTTGCTCAGTATCCAATTAATGATAGCGCCTTTACTACGGTATCTAAGGAAGTGGAAAATTTACTTCAAATGGTCTGCAACAAAACACATACGGTGTGAATGCTCTCATGATACAGAAAATAGGCAATAAGTTGATCGATGGTTTTCATTACCTTGCCCTATTTGGCATAGGCTCGACTATCGTTTGGACCGCTGTCCATGATTATATGGCCATGATGAAATCAGGGCATGCGACACTAGAAGACATACTATTATTGTTTATATATCTCGAACTAGGTGCGATGGTTAGTACTTATTTTAAAACTCATCGCTTACCTGTGCAGTTTGTTATTTATATCGCCATCACTGCACTATCTCGTCATTTGGTTATTGATGTTCAAAAAGTAGCAGATAACTTTCATCTATATTTACTGATGACGATAACCTTAGCTATTGCCATACTCAGTGTATCTATTTGGTTGCTATCTTATACCGCTAAATCTTTTGGTTGTCCGGATGATTTGGGTACGAAAGATAGTTAATCCGGAGTCGTGGTTGGTGAGGTACGTTTAAATATACAGAACTTACAGTGAATAATAACTTGCCAACTCAACTTTCTAGGAAATTCTAAATGCACAGTGCTTCCACAGTAACTCAAAAATCAGCTTTCTCTTCTGTAACTCAGATTAACAATTGGACGCTCTTAGGACTTTCCATGCTAGGTGTGCGTCTGGTTCAGGGATGGGTTTATTGGGCAGGTGCTAGTAGACGACTTATTTATAGCGAGGGCAAGCTTGATCCAAGCTCAAGTGAATACATGGCGTATGAAATGAACAAAACGATACCAGGTGCAATTTTTGGCTCCGGTGATGCGCTTAGTTATTTGATGCACTCTCCTTCATTATTGCACATGGCGATTATTGTATTCACGCTAATCGAATTATTTGTTGGTGTTGGCTTGATACTCGGTTTATTTACACGCTTTTTTGGATTAATCAGCGTTTGTTTGGCTATCTCTCTTATGTTGATGTACGGTTGGCTCGGTTCTACTTGCGTTGACGAATGGACCATGGCAGCCAATAGTTTTGCTATGGGCTTGGGTATAATGACCACTGGGAGTGGTCGTTGGTGGTCTATGGATTATTGGTTGTTGAATAAGTACCAAAAATGCTCGGAATGGTCTATATTTCCATGGTTGTTTAGTGGTCCATTGCCTATCATAACCATAACGCGTTTCGCTAAGATAGGTGGGGTTATGACCATTTTATTTGCTGCTGGTTTTTATGGATATTTACGTGGCGCTGTTTTTAGTCCGATGATGGCAAAAACTAACCCTAAAAATCATCATATCGCACTCACTCATTCTGAACTTTCAAGATCAGGTGACTTAATATTTTCTGCCTATGTGGATGCTGGGCCCGACACCCAAGGTGCTTATGTTGTTGGGGTCTCTATTATTGATGAACAAGGACAAGAGATAGAAGTCTGGGACGGAAAGACTCTCAACGAATTATCAAAAACAAATTTTGAAAACGAATATAAATATTCAACTTTCGAAACAACACAATATGGTTTCGTAGGTGTAGTTGGTGCACGCGCTAAAATTTTTTTACCTCACCAAAAACAGATAGATCTGGCGCCTGGAACTTATCAGGTAATACTCTTGAGTATCGATGGAAAACTTTGGAGTACGCATAGCATCATTGACGGGTAATAAATTATGTGGACTAGTAGGTTGGATTGCGTGCTGTTCGCAATCCAATGTTATTTTGCATTCAATGGATTAGTGATGAAACACGGGGGCTAACTATAATCTTTGTTAAAACACCTAATTCCATTCTGTAAACAGTATCAACCAAACTTAAACCCGATTCCCTGTGTGTGACCATAATCAGGGTTTTATTAACAGCAAACTTTGCTAATTCGTTAAATATCTCTATTTCAGTTTCTGAGTCTAAGCCCTCGGTGGGCTCATCTAAAATCAATACAGGGGCATTTTTAAGATACAGTCGTGCTAGAGCTATGCGCCTTGCTTCACCTCCTGATACTTTTAAGCCACTTTCTCCTACCCAAGTGTCGATGCCTTCGGGTAAATAGCTGATGAGTTTTTCAAGCCCTGAGGCTTTAATCGCGGCATTGAGTTCAGCCATCGTTGCCTTCGGTTTAGCGATTAATAGGTTTTCTTTAATGGTTGCAGCGAATAACTGACTGCGTTGCGACAACATACCAAAGTTGAGTAATAAGTCATCGCTATCGAAGTGCCTGAAGTTTTGTCCGTTTAAGAAAAGCTCCCCTTGTTGTGGATCGAAATAGCGCATTAATAGCTGTAAAAGACTAGTTTTACCTGAGCCACTGGCACCGATAATGGCGATTTTAGTGCCTTGTGGAATACTTAAGTTGATGTTCTTAAGTACCCAGTCATGATTGGCTGAATACCGAAAGCTTACGTCAGTTAGTTGTAAATCATAGTTGTCGGGTATGACTAATGGCTGTTTCGGATGGATAATAGAAGGTGAAAGTTCTGCAACCTGTCTAATTCGGCTCGCTGCTTTTTGGGTTTTAGCCAGCATTTGCATGGCTTGCGGCAAGGGCGTTACTAACTCGAATGCCGCCATGACACAAAAAATAATTAGCGCTAATTCTGAGCCTGATAATAGCTCGTCTTGAAAGGATATAGCAGCTAGCACTAAGGCGGTTAGTAATGTGATTTGTGATAATAATAAAGTGAGAGCCGAGGACATGGCTGTTAAACGATTATTTTGGCGCTGGGTATTAATCATTAAGTTAGATAATTGTTCCAATACCCGACTAAAGCGCCTGAAAGCTTGATTAGCCAGCAAATCTGATAAGCCCTGTAGTAGGTCAATTTGTCGAATTCTAAAGCTGGCTGCTAGCGCGACTATGGCTTCTGCGCCAGCTAGGCCTAAGCGATTAAATAACCAGGGTGTCGCTATGGTGGCTATCAATAACAGTGAGCCAGTAGTTAAGCTGATTAACGGCGAATAAAGATATAAAAAGCCAACTACAGTGGGTACTCCGAGCGCAGCAACCAGAGCAGGTGCTAATAGACGCAGATACAAGGCATCCAAAGCATCGATATCTGATGTCATGTTGGATAATAAGTCACCACTACGTAATGCTGCTAAACGCCCGGGAACTAAAGGAATCAGTTGTAGGAAAAACCAACTGCGTATACTTGCTAATACTCGAAAAGTAGCTTCATGGGTCAGTAGTCGCTCACCATAACGGCCTACAGTTCGGGTAATGGCTAGTGCGCGAATTTGGGCGGCGGGTAACATAAAGTTAAAGCTAATAGCCGTACCAGCTAGTGCAGAAGAACTGATAAACCAGCCTGATAGCGTTAATAGGGCGATAGATGCAAAGGCTGTTAGCAGTGATAACAATATGCCAGCCACTAACCACATACGGTGTGGTTTGAACAATGTTAGAAAAAACCAAAGATCTTTCATGACACTAACCGTCCTTCTTTAATGACGACTTTTCTATCCATGCGCTTGATAACGTCATTATCATGACTGGCAATAATCAGGGTTTTATCCTTAAATAAGTCATCAATGATATCTAGTAATAGCATTTTATTAGTAGCATCGAGATTAGCGGTGGGTTCATCCAACACTATAATTTCTGCATCTTTTAAAAAAGCTCTAGCTAAGGCGATACGTTGTATTTGCCCACCGGATAAACCATAACCGCGCTCACCTATCTGGGTGAACAAGCCCTCAACTAAGTGCGAGCTGAACTCAGTTACTCCGGCAGCTGTTGCAGCGGCAATAATGCTTCGATCAGAGGCTTCTGGATTGGCCAGAGTAATATTGTCTCTGATACTGCCATGGAAAATATAAGTCTGTTGACCAACCCACGCGAGGGTTATTGCGGCTTGCTCAGGAGTGACTGATTGTTCTTCAAGTAAAACTAATCCCTCGGTGACAGCTTCAAAACCTAAGAGTAGATTTAATAGCGTTGTTTTCCCTGCCCCCGATTCACCGACCAGAGCAATCTTTTCGCCCGCGTTAATGTGAAGATTGATATCGGTTAAAACCTGTCGTTGGCCATATGATTTGCTTGTATGCCTAAACTCGATAATAGAATTAAATGTTTCATTTGCGATTGATGCGCTTCCTACGTCGGCACATCCTATGCCATTAAATACTTCAGTGTCTTGTTCCAGAATATTGAGGATGGCATCAGCCGCACCCAAGGCGGCGGCTTTATCATGATAAAAAATAGCCAATTGCCTGAGCGGCATAAAAAACTCAGGCGCTAACAGCAGCACAAACAAAGCCTCGTTTAAGCTGATCTGTTGGGCCGGGCCAAAATGAATCTGTCCCAATAAGCCTAAACCTACATAGACAGCCACTAGGGCAACGGCAACGGCACTAAAAAACTCCAAAATAGCCGAGGATAGAAAAGCAATACGCAATACCGCCATAGTTTTCTCCCGAAAACCATCGGCGATGTGATTGATGTTGGCCAGTTCGTGATAGGCCTGACCAAATAATTTCAGAGTGGCTAGGCCCTGCATGCGGTCCAGAAAGTAACCGCTCATTCGAGTCATCGCCAAAAACTGATTGCGATTGGCGGAAGCAGCACCCATACCGACTAAAGCCATAAAAACTGGCACTAAAGGTCCTGTCAGCAAAAATATTAAGCCTACGACCCAATTGATAGGCATGACTACGGCAATCATGATGATGGGTAATACGCCAACTATCGTATGTTGAGCTAGATACCGAGAGAAATAGTTTTCTAGTGCATCGACTTGCTCTAAGGTAATGGCGACCAGTTCCCCGCTTTGTCGTTGTTTGATAGCAGCAGGGCCTAGGGATGCAAACTGATTGATTAACTGCTGTCTTACCGAGGTTCTAACCTTGGCGCTTGCTTCAAAGCCACAAGTTTGATGAAAATAGACGCAGACACTACGCAAGATAAAAACACTTGCAAGCCATAAAAAGCTAGGCATTAGTAACAGCCAATGGAGCTTATCAATGATAAGTGCTTGCAGGATGTAAGCCAACAATGCCGATTGGACAATGATCGCTAGACCATTAATAATGCCTGCGATAGCAGCTAATAAAACAGGTTTACGAACGGTTTTACTTTGCTTTTTTAACCAACTTGCACATATTTTTTCCCTTTGCTTATGTTCATCGAAAAAAGATTGATTGTCTGTTTCTGTAAGTTGCATGAGGTGGTAGGCTTTGTCGTGGCAGCTATCAGCTTTATAGCGGTTAATAATACGTGTTTTTGAGATGGATTGTGTAACATCAGTTAAATGAAATTACTTAATCATCATGATTTGATCGGTTTCGGTTAGCAATCTTGATAGTTTTTTATTCAATCCCTATACTGACTAGCATTGTATAGGGAATGCATAGCCATTATTTCCTCCTTATTTACGTCAGAGCTAAGTTTTGTGTTTACAGATCTTTAATCCAATCGTGTTAATTATTGTTGTCCGACTTAGGAATAAAAATGTCTACAGATCATTTGTTGATTAAGCATGGTGGTGTTCAACCCCATTTTTTGATAGTGATACTCTGCCTGATATCTATTGATAGTGCGGGTTTCCTATGCGATTAATGCCTAATCTATCGATGCTTAAAAGTTTGCTGCTTGCTGCTTTATGGGCAGGGCTTAGCTCCGGTTTGTTATTGACGGCGATACAAAGCTTTCAGGCTATGCCTAGCCGGCTAGAAATTCTAACTAATATCAGTCTAGCTGTTGCTTTTGCTTTATTGCTAGGCGTCGCGAGTACTTTGCGCGGTGGCCTTAGTTCTTGGCGTCAAGGCTTGTGCTGGGGCTTGGCCGGTTATAGTATATTTTTTGTAGCGCCTTCCTTAGGTTTGTCGCCAGTAGTGCCAGCTACCTTGGATACGGATATAGAGGCTAGGCAACTATGGTGGTTAATGACGGTTTTTGATACGGCGCTGGGACTATGGCTGTTGGTATTTGCTAAAACTAAACTTAATCAACTGTTTGGCCTAGTACTATTAATTTCTCCACATGCGATAGGTGCGCCTCACCCTGAAGTGACCGGCAGTGTCGCTAATGCTGAAGTAGTGCCTAACTTTATTATCATAACGGCTTTTGCAAATGCATTATTTTGGATGGTCTTAGGTGCGGTAATGGGGTTTCTGGCTCAGAAAAACAAAATAATTAAAGCTTAATACTCGCTGCTCAAGTGCAATAGGCTATGCTTAGGCACTTGAGCATCATTCGCGTGCATAGCGCCGCACCCGAGCATCGTATTGAAATCACCATATATATTCCGCTATGAAAAAACGCTGGCCACATCTCTATGTCCAAGTCCTGATCGCCATCACTATTGGCATTCTGTTAGGTCATTTTTATCCTGAAACCGCCACAACCATGAAGCCGTTAGGTGACGGTTTTATTAAGCTGATTAAAATGATGATAGCGCCTATCATTTTCTGCACAGTGGTGACCGGCATTGCTGGGATGCAGGCGATGGACAAAGTGGGGCGCGTCGGTATTAAAGCTCTACTTTATTTTGAAGTGGTTAGTACGCTGGCGTTGATTATCGGCTTGATCGTCGTGCATCTGATTCAACCGGGTGCAGGTATGAATGTCGATGTTAGCACTCTGGATGCTAAAAGCCTGAGTGCTTATACCGATGTAGTAAAAACACTAGGCATTGTTGATTTTATGCTTAACATTATTCCTGCTAGTGTCGTTGACGCCTTTGCCAAGGGCGATATATTACAGGTGCTGCTTTTTTCATTGCTGTTCGGCTTTTCACTGGCGGCGATGAAAGAAACCGGTACGCAAGTAGTCTATGTTATCGAAAAAGTATCCCATGTATTGTTCGGCATAGTCGAAACCATTATGAAGCTTGCTCCCATAGGTGCTTTCGGCGCGATGGCATTTACCATTGGCAAATACGGTATTGCCTCGCTGGCTCCGCTGGCAAAATTGATGGGGAGTTTTTATCTGGCCTGCTTGCTATTTATTTTCATAGTCTTAGGTCTTATCACCCGATTTGCCGGATTTAGCATTATTAAGTTCATTATTTACATTAAAGATGAGCTGTTAATTGTGCTCGGCACCTCATCTTCGGAATCGGTACTGCCACGCATGATGATTAAGCTGGAAAAAATGGGCTGCTCTAAGTCTGTCGTCGGCTTAGTTATTCCTACCGGGTATTCTTTCAATCTGGATGGCACCTCTATCTATCTGACTATGGCTGCTATTTTTGTAGCACAGGCCACTAACACGCCGTTAACCCTGGTGCAGGAACTGACTATTCTCGGCGTGTTATTGCTCACCTCAAAAGGTGCTGCGGGTGTTACTGGCAGCGGCTTTATCACCTTGGCGGCAACACTGTCCGCCGTGCCGACTATCCCCGTTGCGGGGCTTGCACTAATACTCGGCATAGACCGTTTCATGTCAGAAGCACGCGCACTGACCAATCTGATTGGTAACGGCGTTGCTACTGTGGTGGCTGCAAAATGGGAAAAAGAGTTGGATGTACAGAAAATGGAAGAGGCGCTAAACTCAAAAGTCAATGCGTGACTTATCTTACGGTCTACGTGCCTAAAATCACAGTTCATGGGTTGTTGTGGCAATAGTAGGCGTTCCTGTCGATGCCGGTCGGGGTTTGCAACCCCGACCGAAACGTTTGCATGCTTCAATAACTTTCGAAATCTTAAACGTTAAGGACGGGGTTACAAACCCATAAGCGCCAACTTAAGGAATAGCCCCTTTAAAAATCAATAAGTAGACGCATATCGGTAATTTTTTAATGAGATATGCTAATTCCACCTAAATCACAAGACATCAGCTTTGAAGAATTTCTGAAAGTGTTGCCCACCGATTATCATGAAATGGCTTATGAATTCAAAGCGTTTACGCGAAGCCGTAAAATTAAATCGCCCGCTCAATTATTACAAGTCGTCATGATTTATTGCGGATTGGACAATGTTCTTAGAGAAACAGCGGGCGTGTTTACGCTCCAAGAAGAACCGATTACGGACACCGCTGTTCACAAACGCTTAAAAGCGTGTGAGCCATGGCTAAAAGCGCTGTTAATGAATCTGCTACCTACTGGAAAAAGCGTACCAACATCGCTTCGGATATTGGTGGTCGATGGCTCATCTTTACAAGGGCCAGGTACTAAAGGCACCGATTATCGCCTGCATTTAGCGTTGAACTTGGTGAGTATGTCGCTACATGAAATTCAGGTGACGGGTGCCAATCAAGGCGAAAGCCTGAGCCGCTATAATTTTGCTAAAGGTGATGTGGTAATGACTGATCGTGGTTACAATCATCCTGCGACCCTTCTTGACCTTAATGCCCAAGAGGTGGATGTATTATTACGGTTACTACCAACCGCCATGCCATTATATTTTCGTCAGGTAGGCCAATTAGCTTGTGAGCCTCTGCCAGAATTACGGTTAAACATAGCCGACTATCTTCGGAAGGCGACTAGCGATTTAGTCAGTATACCGATATGGCTGCACAGTAAAGGACGCAGTTGTTCGGGCATGGTTCATGCGCAACGCTTGCCGCCAGAAGTAGCAGAAGCAGCGAGGCGCCGTTGTCGGCAGGACGGCAGCCGGAAAGGACGAACCCCAGCACAGGATACTTTATATTTAGCCGGCTGGCTCATGGTCTTCACTACCGTATCCGAAGAGATTATGGCGGCTTCGACTGTCATCGAATTGTATCGAACTCGTTGGCAAGTCGAACTGGTTTTTAAGCGTTTAAAAAGCCTGTTGGATCTGGACTTACTGCGCCCCCCAAAAGATAGCTTGTTAGGTAAGGTGTGGATTACTGGGAAATTATTATATGCTACCGTTATTGAGCGCCATGTATATAAACGTTTTGGTCATGACTGGAAT
>Ga0118677_10002183_pt1 | contig 39856 bp, 29 predicted proteins | sample AliMusrvi5mmetaG_FD_86154 | JGI IMG/M metagenome (GOLD analysis project Ga0118677, IMG submission 86154) | reverse complement strand
GGCGTCCGGGGCTAAAGGTTAGTGTTTTCCATATTTTTGGTACCGCAATGTTAAAGTACGGCGATATCGACTTTGAGTTCGTCGGTGCGCGTCGCGAATCGTACCGCTCTGAAAGCCGTAAGCCCATTGTCGAAGACGGAACCCTCGAAGATGACCAGAAACGGCGCGACTTTACAATCAATGCACTGGCAATATCTCTGAACAGCGATCGGTTCGGCGAATTACTCGATCCGTTCAATGGTGTTCTGGACCTTGAAAACAAGATTCTCCGGACACCCCTCGCCCCTGAGATCACCTTTTCCGACGATCCGCTGCGAATGATGCGTGCCATCCGATTTGCGACACAGCTCGACTTTATCATTGAGGAGAAGACCCTTGAGGCCATTGAAACACAATGCAAACGGATCGAGATTGTTTCAAAGGAGCGCATCTCTGACGAGATCAATAAAATCATGCTCTCGCCAAAACCCTCTGTTGGATTTAAACTGCTTGAGAAGACTGGTTTGCTGGCAATTATCCTGCCAGAGGTTCAAAAACTAAAAGGTCGCGAAACAGTAAACGGAATTGGGCACAAGGACAATTTCTACCATACCCTCGAAGTGCTTGACCGGATTTGCAAAAACACAGATAACCTCTGGCTGCGGTGGTCGGCATTACTTCATGATATTGCCAAACCGGTTACGAAGCGGTTCGATCCGAAACTGGGATGGACCTTTCATGCCCATAACTTTGTGGGGGAGAAGATGGTTCCCCGTATGTTCGACCGGCTGAAACTCCCACTGAATGAGAAGTGTAAATATGTCCAGAAGATGGTCTCATTACACATGCGCCCCATCGTGCTCTCTGAGGAGGAGGTTACAGATTCAGCTGTACGACGACTGTTGTTTGATGCAGGGGATGATATTGACGATCTGATGACGCTTTGTGAGGCAGATATCACCTCCAAGAACCCGGATAAAGTGATTAAATATCTGGCTAACTTCCAATTGGTACGCGATAAATTAAAAGATATCGAGGAACGTGACGCACTTCGGAATTTCCAGCCACCTGTAACCGGCGAACTGATTATGGAGACTTTTGGCTTAAGTCCATGCCGCGAGATCGGGATCATCAAGTCGGCCATTAAGGAGGCGATTCTTGAGGGGGAGATCCGCAATAACTACGATGAGGCATACCAATATATGCTGGCAAAGGGGATGGAATTAGGACTAACGGTTAAAGGCAATTGAGTGGTAAATCAGGTGCAAAGAAGTATAAAACAGGAACTGACGATTACGTTAAAACTTAGCACATCTTGATAATCTGGCCAGCCTGGAGCCTGACATCTTAAAACAACAGAATTCCCGCGAGTCCGGATAAGGGGATCAGATAGACGATATTTACCCTGAACTTTAAAAGTAACCCAAAGACAACAAGAAAAATAGCCACTGAAGGCCAGGCAAGTACAGCGCCCTTTCCAATATTAACTGCCGATGAAATAATCATTCCGATAATGGCTGGTCGCATCCCTTTAAAGATCGCTGTGATCGCCGTTGAATTTTTTATCCGGTCCAAAAATCCGGAGAATATTATCATGACTATTCCCGGAGGGAAGAAAATAGCTACCGTAGCCACACAGGCTCCCAAAAATCCGGCGACATGGTAACCGATAAACGTAGCGCTGATCAGTATCGGCCCGGGTGTTATCTGTCCCATTGCGATGGCATCTGAAAACTCATTGATCGTGAGCCAGTGCAAACCATTAACAATAACCTGCTGAATCGCAGGGATAATTACATATCCTCCACCAAAAAGTGTAACGCTCATCCCTGAGAAGGTAAGGAAAATGGTTTGAAGAAGTTTAATTCGGCTTAAGGTTTCCGCATCAATAAAAATTGTCAACCCCCATAATCCCAGACCTAAAAAAGCAAAAACGGCAGTAAAAAAAGCTATACTTTTAAAATTGAGTGGGAGTCCATTTGTCAGGTTTGTCGGCACTTTCCGTTCTGAATCGAAATAAAGGAAATAACCCAGCAAGCCGCTTGCAAAGATCACTAGAAGTGTTCCATAAAAGGCGTGGACCAAAAGCAGCGTGATTCCAGCCAATACGCAAATGATGACCTGCTTATAATCTTTAATTTGCTTTTGAACCATCGAAACTGCCACACTAAGAACGACAGCTGTTATCGCAGGCAGGATTCCAAGAAAGAACTTACCAAAAACCGGTAATTCACCATACTTCGAGTAGCCAATGGCTAGAATCAGGATCAGAATAAAGGAGGGTAGCAGAATTCCAATCATACTTACTAACGCCCCCTTTAGTCCCCGGAGCTGATAACCCAAATAGGTGACAACATTAAAGGCGACAGGACCGGGTAATACGGATGCCAGTGAGATGCCGTCAAGAATCATCTCCTCCCTGATAATCTTATCCTTATCAACAAGCTGTTTCTGAACGACTGCAATCAAAGCCATAAATCCACCCCAGGAGATCGAACCAATTTTCAAAAAGGTCAGAAAAAGATAGCCAAGCGATATTTTTCCGGCTGTTTTCATAAACCAATTTTTGGCTAATTACTTACTCTTTTTAAATATCAGTTGCCTGTATTTCTGAGTATTCCATTTGTCCATAAGCATTTTAAACGCAGGATAATCTTCCCGCATTACCGAAGGTTTTAAAATTTCAATTTTCCGTATCGCCTCAACACTATTTCCGGTCTGACTTAGAGAAACAAATACTTCACCTATTCCGGGTTTTGACAATTCAATTTTCACAGGGTTCAAAAGCTCGAACCCTTGGGGCAATTTGTAAGTATAATGGTAAGATTCATTGATCCCACTTCCGAGGTTAAGCTGTGTTGTCCGAGCAAAAGGGAGCGCCATCAGATGAAAGGAGGATATTCCAATTTTACTCTCTTTCAAATCAATAAATCTGAAATCTCCACGTTCAACTACCAGGTCACTTTTATCAACCTTAAAATGGATTTCAGCCTTTTCAGCCTTGAGGTTAGTGACCATTCCCGGAAAATCAGACAAAAGCAGCGGACATTTTCCGGGGTTCCGCATCAGCTCAAAACAGGGATTAAATGCATTTGAAAAGAGTCCCGTTAACTCCCCCTTAATTCCACCATTTGAATTTACAACCAGTTCACCTTCGATATGGATTGTTCCTGTCGGTTTGTCAGAATGAAGAACTTTCTGGCTCGAATTCAAAGGAATTATCGTAGAATTAAAACCAGCAACATCTAAATTCCTACTATTCAGCTTCTCTGAAGAAAGGAGAATAACCTCCCCCTTTTCATTGGTTACCTCTACAATTGGTTCTGCCAGCAGCAAAAAGGGGCTCACCGGATCGCCACAACATTCAGGCGCCGCCAGATTCAATTCGGCATTAATCCCGGCTGACCTCAAAAGAGAGGTAAGCAAAGCAGCTTTTTCAAACGGAGTGCCTGAATTACTTCGCCAAACCTCTTCAGGTGTCCTGATCTGAAAGGCCACCAGAGAGGCGGGAACATGAATTGTTTTCAACTCATTAACCACAACACCCTGAATTTTCAACGCTTTCTCTGCAATACCCTTCTCTCCTTTAATTGCGTCATTGATATATGTTTTTGTTTCGTCACTTAAAGGACCAGCCAATCCTTTATTGCTGGTAATCAGACTTAACGGCTCACTTCTGTCATCCTGGGTTGAAAAAAGCAAGGTCGGCATATCTTCGCAAAGAGATCCACTCCGAAACTCTTTAACCCGTTGAGGAATGTCGTTGAAACTCCAGGAGTAGGAATCAAATTCAGACCCTTTCTCAAGGGTTGGTTCCCCCTTGAAATTCAACAAGTTATAATGAAGTGATTTACCTAATGGAACTTTGATCAGAATAATAAGTTTTTCGATTGGACAATCTGTCTGAAGTTCTTCAATCCCCATCAGTACAGGAATTTTTCCAGGTTGAGTTGTAATTTCCCAGGAACAGTTAGTAACGGCATTGCGTTCGATACCTGTATGTGAAACGACCATCTCCCGAAGATGGCTATAAGCTTTGGAATCGAGGCAGAACGCAGGGAGGAGGTCATTAAACCCATTTTCTGGCGTTCTGATTTGTTGATTCTGAGAGTTTACAGTATAAGCTTCTTTAACTACAAGCTTTTGAATATCCGGATTGTAATTAATCCGGGTTTCGCCGTAAAGACTTTGAAAGGAGCGATAAGTCAGGAGCTTCTGCCTTTTTTCAACCGAATTAATTATACTTCCATCCTTATTGAGAATAAACGTTTTGGTAAGGTTTAAGTAAACGGCATCGGCAAAAGGATAGCTCTTCTCTGCTTTTCTGGAACACGAAAGTAAAATCAGGAGTATCGAAATCCCGGCAAAATAGTTGATTTTCATATTTTTCACTTTACAAAGTTAGGATAACCGGGTTTTCTGCGATTGCCTTCTGCATTTTTACTGCGTTTCGATAAGATGGCCAATCTTCGGGGGCATAGATCCGCTTATTGAAATCCGCCCGTTCATTAAGTAAAAGTTGGTTTCCGGTCAACGTAAAGGCTCCTTCAAAGGTGGCGCCTGTTCCCGCTACCTTACTGATTGTTGGTGTCCAGGATAATTTAAAACCAGCTGGAAGGGTTGTTTTATCGGTTATTTCAATACTTCTGGAACATCCGTCACGGAAAGGGAACAACTTTATATCGGCAGTAACATCAGCCATCAGATGTCGCATTGCACTTAGGAAGATGCTGGTTCCCGCCATTGGTGTAAATACAATTGAATGGTTGGCAACCGTTGCATAATCAGGTATTATATAGCTTATTGTTAGGCTAATAGGACCAGCCATGTAATTATAGGGGTCATCTCCGAAAGAACTTTTCACGATCATTGCCTGGGGTGAAATTTTCAGCAATTCATTTTCCAGGTTGTTTTTCCATAACGCTTTAAAGGAACCGCTAAACATTCTGCGAAGGCTGGCGTCGGATTGTCCCTCGGCCGTAACCGAAATTTCACCGGTAAGTGTCCCCCCTTTATTCAACTCGGAGGTGGCATATATTTTAACATAATGGTTTTGTGGAGCGGAAACCGGAGTTTCGAGCAGGTCTGATCCCCCCGGAATACCTGGCAGGTAGTTTTGCTGTTGTTCAGCGCTGGACCATAATTCCCGTACAAAAGGTACCCAAGTAGGATCAAGCGGATGGAGTTTTCCGTCTGAAAGTTTCACCACTACAACAGAATGGTTAAACTGATCGGCAGGAATCCGGTCAATGCGCGATCCTGCCATTGTCATCGAAGGGTATGCCTCAAAACCAGCTGAGCGGAGCATTGTCACGAGCATTCCAGCCTTGTCTTTGCAAACCCCGCACCGGTCCAGAAAATCCATGCTTCCCCGATGCAGGGTGAATCCTTCCCCTTTGCCCATTGAGAGTCCCAGATATCTCAGTTCATCAGCCACCCAATGGGTAAGACGGCTCACCGAATCAAGCTCGGAACCGGCCCCTTTCAGAATCTCTTTAACTTTCTGATCGATTTCCGGGGTCGATTTAAAACTTCCGTAATCTTCATTAACCTTGTAAAACCATTTTGATTTTGCTTCCCAGTTGGGGGAGGTAGAGATCAGCAACTTCGGTGCAACATCGGATAAGGCAACCATCCCTGGTTCCGGGGTGACGGGCATAATTTTTAAAAGTGAGAATGTGTATACTGTATTTTCGGCACCCTTAACCGTTGACACGTTCAATTTCCCATTATAAACCTGATAGTTAACCGTTTTTGAATTAGGTATTGAAACCTGATACACCTTTAAAAGTTCCGGTGAATCAGACCAAAAAGGGACAATATCGTAAAAGTGTCCCTTCATTGGAGGGATATATTTTTCATCGTCGCTTTGCTGATCGAGCAAGGCATAGGTAAACCCTTTTTTAGTGACAAAGACTTCGAAAGCATCACCCGCTTCAAGCCGTCCAAGTTCCGTCATTTTCTGACGCGCCCCCCATAAAATTGTTCCTGCCGGCGCGGGGTAATCTATTTCATCCTTAAGGGTCAACTCCCGTTCCTTCCCGTTTTTATAGTAGATAATGATCTTTTCTATTTCTACAAACGCAGAGAGGGGGTCATAATCATATTTAAAAACATTGAAATGCTTCCCTCCTGCCGGTGTGAGAATTTTGATGAGCTGATGCTCTGAATAAAAACTCAGTCCGCTCTCCTGCATTTGCACTTTTGTACTGTCAAAAATGGCAAGATAGTCGGCTTTTGCAAACTGTGCCGATGATCCGGCTTTAGAGATCAGGGTATGTACAGGGGTCGAAAAGGCTAACGGAATAGCTCCGAATCCCATCACTAAAAAAAACAGGAACCTATTCATGATTCAGGATTTATGGGTGAAAATTAGGTTATAGATACAATTCGTAAATTATGAAAAAAAAGGTTTAACAATCAATGAATTTGTCGTCTGTCGTTCAAATTACTCCTCGACCGAACATTTCAATTCGAATACCGGTCTGCTACCCACATTCTCAGGGGCCTCCCTGTTGGGAATAAGCACACGGATTTTCGAGGCACTATCTACCTTTAGCAGTGCCTCTTCTATCTTCCTGATCCGTTTTTGAGCATAATTTGCCTGCAACGAATCGAGCTTTTGATTTCCGATCAGCCGAATGCTGCCGGCAACCAGGGTGGTGGTGTCAGAGTTTAGTTTTTGGGCAATGAAGGCTAAAAGTTTACCGTTCTCCTTTTTAAAATCGGTGCCTGTTGCTGCACTATAGATTTTACCCGCTTCATTGACAGCAATCTCCTGCTTTTCAAGACCTGCGTCATTATAATAGGCCATTTCAATTTTCATGTCAGGCTTCTTCTTTTCGAGTTCGGTAAAGAGCCTGATCCGTTTTAAATGACGTTCCGTTAATGTCGTATCGGCATAATTAAACTGGATTCCCTTGATTTCATCCGGGTCAACACCCATCAGCCCCGAAAGCGCCCTGAAAGGGGAAGCGACAATCTTTGTAAATACGTTTTTAACGACCTGCCAGACAAGCTTTCCAATTTTTGTTTTTGGATCTTTTAGATCACCTGTCAGTGGAATATCGAGCGCGACATCTCCATGCACGTCTTTCAACAGGTATAGCGCCAGTTTCAATGGAATATTCATTAGACCACCACTCTTCTTCCCAAGTTTGGCGTTTCGGATAATGAGCTTATTCTCGCTTTCAATCTGTTTGGCCCTGATTACTGTCTTCCCCTTGTAATACATATTTCCAAGGATTATCGGGAATCCTACATAATACGTGGAATAAATACTGAGGTCACTTAACACGAAATTAGTCAAAACATAATCAAGTTTCAACTCATACGGATCGGAGGGGTTGATTCCCAACTGTGCCTTTAGTTTCCCATGACTGTTTAGCCGTGCTGATGCATAAGCGTTTAGCCATTTGGAAGCTGAAGAAATAGAATCCAGATTGAGCGATATCTGATCGAAATGATAATTAAATGGTTCTGAATGGGTATTATCGCGAAAATCGACCAGCCCGTTTTCGATCGTGAAATGGCTAATTTTATAGTAATAGGTAAATGGATCGCCGGAAGTTTTACTCTCTACCATAAGCCTGAGAAAATTATTGGTTGAATCTTTCATCTCAAAAAAGAGATAGGGCTCAGTTAAGGCAAGTTTCTCAAAGTTAAAATCAAACTTCATAGGATAAGAATTTTGCATCACAACATGGCCTTGTTTTGCCCCCAAAACCTTAATCCCCGCAGGATCTGTTGCTGCAAAGTCAGCCACCTTTGCATCACAATTTAGTGCTATTGAGTCAAGTTTGCCAATATTTCCATTTAAATGAAATTCTCCGTCAATTAAACCGTTAATACTTTTCAACCTGAAATAATCTTTTGTATAAGGGAGAAAGGGAGCGATATCCAACCGCGTGACTTCAAAATCTGCAACATACTCCCCTTTTTTCTGTTTATAGTCGGCATTTGCCTGGAGGAAACCCCCATTTTCAAAGTGAAATTTGAGTCCTACCTTACTGATCTCATCCTGGTTATAGCTAATATACGGAATGGCAAACCCAAGATCCTTCATGACATTGCTATAGTTGGCCCCTTTATCATTAAAAGTCAGGATTCCCTTTTCAAGTGAAATATTTTGGAGCACATATTTAAATTGTTTTCCACTTTTTTTATCAGGTTCAGCCTTTGGCTTTGATTTAATGAAGGCTATTATATCATCAAAATTAAAGACCGTATCGTTACGGATAATTGTCACTTCAGGTTTGACCAACCGGATTTGTTTAATATTCAATTCTGAAGAGAGGAGCCGAAAGGGGTTGATTTTCACCGAAAGGGTATCAAAAGCGACAAATGTCTGATGCTCATCAGCCTCAAACATCTTAAAGCCGATAACTCCGAGAGTTGCACTGAAATAGTCAATCCGAATCTGATCCACAGCAAGCTTACGGTTAGTATATTCTTTCCCATGGTCATTAATGTATTTTTTGGCAAAGTGCGGGAGCGCCACTAATGAAATAATAACCAGAACTATAACTGCCGGAATTACATAAATCGCGATAATCTTAAGAAACCTTCTCATCATTGATAAATTTGTTTTTTAAAGATACAATAATTTTGAAGCTATATTCTTTAGGAGCGATTAACTTTGCATCTTCAAATTTTGAAACAGCTTTAATTAAGATGACAAAAAGATCAAGACAACATACACCGGGTGGAAAACCGAAAAAGCCCAATATATTCAGCGTACTGAAGCCATACAAGCTGATGATTTTCAGCCTTATTGGATTTGCATTGCTGAGTAATGCCGTAAACCTGGTTATTCCAAAACTTATCTCATCAGGCATTGATGATTTCACGAAAGGTGTTTTTTCGTATCACAAAATCCTCATTGGATTTCTGACAGCGGCTACTATCATTTTTATTTTTACTTTTCTGCAGGGTATCCTGCAAACGTATGCATCAGAAAGGGTAGCACGGGATTTGAGGACTAAACTGGCGGATAAAATATCACGACAGAGTTATGCCTTTATTCAGGAGGCTAATCCTTCAAAGTTATTGACCAATCTTACTTCGGATATCGATTCAGTGAAACTCTTTGTCTCAATGGCAATCGTTTCACTTGCCTCCTCCATTTTTATAATCATTGGCGCCAGTATTCTTTTGATCTCCATAGACTGGAAGCTGGCCTTATGGGTATTACTGATCATTCCGATTATTATTGGAGCATTTTTCTTTGTTTTCCGAAAAGTGGGAGTCCTGTTCAAGAAAAGTCGTGAAGTGATCGACTGGCTCAATAAAATTATCAATGAAAGTATTTTGGGTGCTGCCCTAATCCGGGTGTTGAATTCTCAAATGCTGGAATACAACAAATTTCTGGATGCCAATACGCAGGCTAAGAATCTGAGCATATCAATTCTGAAACTTTTTGCCACCCTGATACCCATCGTTGTTTTCGTGGCAAACATGGCATCGTTGGTCATTCTTGCACTTGGAGGACATTATGTAATAAATGGGACAATGTCGTTAGGTGATTTTGCTGCATTCTCCTCCTACCTTGTGATCCTTATTTTTCCGATTATAATCATCGGGTTCATAAGCAATTTTGTGGTGCAGGCTTCAGTTGCCTATGGCCGCATCTGTCTGGTCCTGGATGCTGAAGAGACGCGTGATACCGGCACGTTGGATACGCCGCTGGAAGGGACTATCGAAATGCAAAATATATCGGTGATTTATGGTGATAAACCAGCATTGAAAGATGTTTCGCTTATCCTGCAGCCAGGCACAAGGACGGCAGTTATTGGCCCAACAGCTGCCGGGAAAACGCAGTTATTGCATTTATTAACCGGTCTTATACGACCTTCCGGGGGAAGCATCCTGTTCGATGGGATCGACATTAACAAATACAATAAGGAAACTTTTCAACATCAGATAGGGTTTGTATTTCAGGATAGCGTAATATTCAATATGAGTCTTCGTGAAAACATCGCCTTCAACGAAAAGGTTACCGATGAATCCCTTGTAAAAGCGATTCAAACTTCGGAACTAAACGATTTCATTGATTCGTTGCCTCAAGGACTGGATACGATTGTGAGCGAACGGGGAACCAGCTTGTCGGGGGGACAGAAACAACGCATAATGCTTGCCCGCGCATTGGCCCTTAATCCTAAAATTTTGTTACTCGACGACTTTACAGCGCGGGTTGACAGCCAGACTGAGCAAAAAATCCTGGACAATGTGACCCGTAATTATCCAGGAATTACTCTTTTATCTGTTACACAAAAGATTGCCTCGGTGATCAGTTACGGACAAATCATCCTCTTGGAGGAGGGCGAGATTCTTGCAAGCGGAACGCACGATTCGCTCATGGAAACAAGTCCTGAATATGTTCAGATTTTCAATTCTCAACGCAGCACAAATCACTATGAACTATAATCTTAACCTGAATAAGGGACCCAAATACAACGATAAAGTCAGTACAAAGACCACCCTCAAACGGTTGATGTCATTGATGGGCGAGGAACGAAACAACCTCTATATTGCGATGTTTTTCATTTTCATCAATGCCGGACTCAACCTTGTGGCCCCCTATCTGATGGGACATGCGGTAGACAACTTTGTGGTTACCAAACATTACGAAGGGGTGATTCGGTATTCCATTATTTTATTTGCCGTTTTTTCGCTGGCTTTAGTTAGTGGCTATACCCAGACCCAATTAATGGGACGCGTAGGTCAACGGATGTTGTTTAATTTACGGAATACAATATTTAATAAACTTCAGGACCTTCCCATTGATTTCTTCAATCAGAACAAAGCCGGCGACCTTATATCGCGGGTAAACAACGATACAGACAAGATCAATATGTTCTTTTCACAGTCGCTTGTTCAGTTTATGAGCAGCATCTTCACGATGTTAGGGGCCGGAATCTTTTTACTATCGATAAATTTCAAGCTTGGATTGGCGGCTCTTGCTCCGGCGCTTGTATTATGGATCTTTACACGCAGTATCTCACCCTGGGTGAAAAACCGAAACTCAGGGAATATGCGCAGCACGGGTAGTCTGAGCGCCGAAATCCAGGAGAGCCTGAATAACTTCAAGGTTATTGTAGCCTTTAACCGTCGTGATTATTTCCGTCAGCGGTTTGACGAAGTTAACACCGAAAACTACCATACAGCGGTTAAAGCAGGAATTGCAAACAATATGTTTACCCCCGTTTACGGATTTTCGTCGACCATCGGACAAATGGTCGTGCTTACCTTTGGCATTTCACTGATTGCCGCAGGACAGTTTTCTATCGGATTACTAATCAGTTTTTTGGGATACATTGCACAATTCTATAATCCATTGCGCCAAATTGCCGCACTGTGGGCGAACTTTCAGGTAGCCCTTGCTGGCTGGGACAGGATCTCCTCCATACTGGTTCTTGAAAATAACCTCAAAGTTATTGAAACGCCGGTAAAAGAAGATACTTGCTGTCTAATGTCCTTTCGGGATGTTTCATTTTCATACATCCCCGGAAATGAAATTTTAAAGAATGTAAGTTTTGACCTCGAACGTGGAAAAACCTACGCCTTTGTTGGTCCAACAGGAGGGGGGAAAACAACCACTGCCTCATTGATGTCGCGGCTTTACGACCCTACCTCCGGGAAAGTAATCCTTAATGGTGTGGATATCCGATCGATGGATATTGAAACACGCAGTTCCAAAATCGGCTTTATCCTGCAGGAACCGTTTCTGTTCAGCGGAACAATCCGTGATAATATTCTTTACGGAAATAGTCAGCTTAAGGATATTTCGAATGACAGTCTGGCTGAAATCTTAACAGAATCAGGTTTGGATGGTTTACTTGAACGGTTTGACGGTGGATTAACAGCCGAAATAAAATCTTCAGGCGATGGTATCAGCCTGGGACAAAAGCAGCTTATTGCTTTTATCCGGGCTGTATTACGCAAACCGGAGCTTCTGATTCTGGATGAGGCAACAGCGAATATTGACACAGTTACCGAACAATTACTGGAAGTGATTCTGAAAAAATTACCCGAAAGTACGACTCGTATCATTATTGCCCATCGCCTCAATACAATCGAAAATGCCGACGAGATCTATTTTGTCAACTCGGGAGCAGTTACAAAAGCGGGATCGCTTCACGACGCGGTAAACCTCCTCCTGCACGGCAAGAGGGAGAGCTGATTTGGAGAGATCCTAAGATAGTGAGGGTAGGACTCAGAGTCCGGCGCTCACTAAATCTGAGTTCAAAGCTTAATAAATTCGACTCTTCTGTTAAGCGCCTTATTCACAGGAGAATCATTGGGAGCTACAGGCTGGTTTTCACCCATACCGTCTGTTACCAGACGATCGCCGTTCACACCGAACGATGAGGCCAATTCTGCTTTTACAGAAGCTGCGCGACGCTTCGAAAGATCAAGATTCGCTGCATCGGCTCCATCACTGTCTGTATGACCAACAATTTTCACCTTCACGTCTGGAACCTCATTTAAGATTGTGGCAATATCCCTGAGCGTTCCGTAAGATTCTGGTTTTACTTCATCTTTATTGACATCGAAATAAATACCATAGGTTATAAGTTTTCCTTCGGTGAGCAATTTATTACGGGTATCAGGAGCAGCTGTTGTTATTTTGATATTTGATAGGTAGGAACCACTGGAGGCTCCCCGGTATAGTTTGAAACACATTCTACTGAACTTACTCCCTTCGTAAATATTGGTTGGCATATCCAGGACTTTCCCCCCCTGATGATATATCCGTACCCGACGGTTTTGAACCCAGACGATAACATGGTTTACCTTCTCTTCCTGAACAAGGTAGAGCGATGAGGATCCTGTAAGTTTCTCATTCGACCCTTTTTTATAACCTTTGGTATCCCATAAGGTTTTTGCAATGGTTAGATGTATTCCACAATTTCCGGGATCACCATTCTTATCCATTTCACTATGACTGCCTTCTCCAAATAGCACTAAATCAGCGGCATATCTTGCCCCCCCTTTTTTGGGGACTATATCGAATTCGATGATAAAATTCTTTGGAAAATCAATATCTTTCATAAACCAGTAAGTTCCCTCCGTACTCTTCAGGTTAAACCAATTTCCGGGTGCGATATTCAAGGTGTTAATTTCGCCTGCAACGTCGGTTGTCCATAGTGCAGGGAAATCTCCGACAGCATCCTGACTGAAATCTTCAAACAAAAGCACTTTATCGCCTGGGACAAAATCATATTTGGAATAAGCAGTCAGGGAAGATTTGGCTGAGGCAGCAACCTGAGGTCCTTTCTGATTCTGTGCTTTGGATAGTGTGTCTTTAGCGCTCTTTTGAACCACCGGAGGTGCGGGTTTTTTCTTTTTAAATAGCCCTTTAACTCCGTCTTCAACGGTATTCAAACCCTTACTAATGGTTTGATCGACATTCTTATTGGCTTTGTTATTAGCCTGATTTTCAACCTTCTTTTCAATATCAATCTGGGCATTTAGGTTAATAAATACCAGACAAAGAAATAACATCAAAAAAATTTGCGTTGTTTTCATATCAGTACAAATTAGATTTCTATAAATATAACGAAATCAAAACTAATTTTTACTGACAAATGAGCTATTAATTAAATTGAATGCAAGGCTTTTAGTCTGCATTTCAGATCAAACTAAAGCCTCCTGCGGCGCAACCTGCTACGGGGTTTTAAAGGTGCACTGTCCGCGTCATTTCTAATCCAGCAATCCCTGTATTCATGGATAAAATCGGCAAGATTACGCGGGTCATGTCCGGTTATCGAACGAATGACATCATTGGTATGGTTCATCTTTCCGGAGCGGGCGGCGGTATAGAGCAGAGAGAGGGTCAGGACATAAAGCAACTGTTTCTTATCCAGAAGTTTTTGCCTGACAAATTTAATAGTCGAAGGTTTTGTATATTTTATTTCCCGTCCCAATTCGTCAGAAAATATTTTTGCGATCTGGTTGAAATCAAGTGGCTCCGGACCGGTAAGTTCATACGCCTCACTCCCTGTGACCGGACTTATCAGCGATGCCACAATCACTTCCGCCACATCTCTGACATCAATATAATTAACCAACCCATGTCCTGCCGGGATATTAATTCTGTCGTGGATTAAAATATCATGCCGGTGAAGGGTGGAAAGATTCTGCATATACAATGAGGGACGCAGTATCGTTGAGGGGATACTCAACTTTTTAAAATGGTTTTCAGTGCGGTGGTTGGCAAAGATACGGTTCCTCTCTGCCCCTACTATTGATACAAAAACGATATGCTTTACACCAATCTTCTCGGCTTTGGCAAGAAAAGGGAAAATATAGCGCGACACATCCGAAACCTGATTGGGTCGGATTAATACAATCTGAGTAACACCCTCCAGCGCTTTATCATAAGTCGAAGGCTCATCAAACTCAAAATGGCAGAAATTGCAGTTAGCAATCCCTTCCGTTTTTCTGGCCCGTTCAATATCCCGCACTGCCGCAACAACTTCAATACCCGGATAATTACGACTGTCCAATAGCTTCAATGTACTTAATCCCACATTGCCGGTCGCACCGGTGATTAAAATTTTCTCCATAATCAAATTAAAGTTCAGCGTGACAAAATTAAACCTTTTAAGTAAAAATTAGTCCCGAATTTATCGAAGAATAAATATATTGTAAAAAGAAAATTTATCCATTGACCCCAGTGGTTGGAATTGATCAAAAATGGTACGATATTTGAACCAATAATTCGAACAAAACGATAATTTCACCTTCAAATCAAGTTACATTTCAACCTAAAAAGATTTCAATGAGAATATTATTGGTTCTGGCCCTTGTAGTTTTTGGCGTTAAAACCCTTACGGGACAAATCAATCCAATGGATAAATTATTCAAGGACAAGCCCAGAGACCTGACGCTATACCTTAATCCCACCTTTGAATACAGCCAGATAGCGCTTCAGCGTACAATGATCGGAGGATTGGGGGCTGGGGTGATTATCAATAAAAAAATCTCTCTTGGTGGTGTTTATAAAACTACGGTAACAAATATCAATTTACCTGCCTCAATCGGTACCGGAAAACTAAAAATGGCGTTTGAAGGGGTTCATTTTGAATACACCGTATGGCCCTTGCAGAAAGTTCATCTCACTTTTCCGCTCTCAATTGGTGTCGGACAACTTCAAATCACGGGAAATACTTCTGCTGTGACCGGTAGTCCAAACTTTATATTCGCTGAACCTGGAATGGTCATTGAAGCAAATATCCATCGCTATATAAAAGTGGGAATTGGCACCACTTACCGCTATACCGGGAGCGTTACTTACGGAAACCTTTCTTCAGGAGACCTAAGTGGCTTTGCAGCGGTGATTTCACTTAAATTTGGCAACTTTCGCTATTCAAGACGATAATACCGGAGCCGGAACGACCGAAACGATTTAATCTTCTTCGCGTGATGGGGCAAATATCTCCTCAATAAGACCTTTGTATTTAGCCTCCAGAACCTTTCGTTTCAGTTTTAATGTCTGGGACAGTTCACCCGTTTGTGCACTCCATGAATCGGCGGTGATTCGGAATCGTTTGATCTCCTCATGTTGACCAAGTGTCTTATTGATCTCTTTTACCTCCTTCAGAAATTCGGACTGGACCTTGGGATGAGCTACTGCCTCCGCATTATCCTTATAAAGGATCTGTTGTGACGCACACCAATCATGAAGGTACTCAAAATTTGGAGAGATCACCGCACTGGCGAATTTTTCATGGTCTCCGATTACAATCACCTGATCGATAAACATCGACTCTTTCAATTTATTCTCAATCATTTGAGGTGCAATATATTTCCCTCCGGTTAGCTTGAACATCTCTTTTTTCCGGTCTGTAATCTTGAGATATTTCCCCTCGTCCAGAATGCCGATATCACCGGTATGGAACCATCCATCCTCGTCGATCACCCCGGCAGTAAGCTCAGGCTCCCGATAATATCCCAACATTAGGTTTGGTCCTTTGGTTAGGATCTCGCCGTCGTCCGCAATCTTAACCTCGACGCCCGGCAATACGGGACCATTTGTACCAACCTTTAATTGGTGGGTTCTCAGGTTCCCAACTGCGACAACCGGGGAGGTCTCCGTTAATCCATAACCTTCAAGCACATAGATCTTTGCAGCGCTAAAAACCCGGGCAATCCGGGGCTGTAAAGCGGCCCCACCGGATACCACTATTTGCAGATTTCCACCCAATCCAGCTCGCCATTTGGAATAGATCAGTTTATCGGCAATGGCAAGTTGCAGTCGGTACCAGAGAGACATTTTCATGTTATGCTCATAAACACGGCCCAGATCGACGGCCCAGAAAAAGAGCATTTTCTTGATCCCCTTCAATTGTTTTCCCTTCGTAAGAATACTATTGTAAACCCGTTCAAGCAAGCGGGGTACGCCACAGAAAATATGTGGCTGAACCTCTTTAATGGCAGGCATAATCTGTGCCAGGGACTCTACATAATAGACACCGATCCCTTTATAGAGAAAATTGTAATTTACGATTCGTTCAAATATATGACAAAGCGGGAGGAATGAAATCGACTTATGGGCAGTTCCAAGGTCGAAATTATTGGCATGGGCAGTAAAATTCGAAACCAAATTCCTGTGTGAGAGCATCACCCCCTTAGGAATTCCTGTCGTCCCAGAGGTATAAATCATTGTGGCCATCTCATCCTCGCCAATAGATTGCTTCATCTGCTGAAGAGCCGGTGAAAGCTCATGTTCACGGGTTTCACCCAGTTCATATAGTGATTTGATATTTGTTGCACCAGTAACATTGTTAAACACAAATACCTGCTCCAGACTGGCAATTTGTCCAATCATTGGGCTCAGCTTCTTAAAAAGCTTGTCATCGGAAACAAATATAAAACGGGTTTCGGCATGGGTGAAAATATAGCGGTACTCCTCTTCGCTGATTGTGGGATAGACCGGAACGTGTACTGCGCCGGTCATGGCAAGAGCCATATCCACGAAACTCCACTCCGGACGATTGCCGGAAACTGTCGCCACACGGTCCCCCTTTTGAATACCAATTGCCATAAGACCCATGGCGAGAAGCTCCGATTGACGGGCAAACTGTTCGGTACTAAAGGTAATCCACTGGTTATCGTATTTTCCACAAACTGCATCCGGACGGGGACAGTTTTTAAGACAGTTTTCCAGAATATCAAAAGTGCGTTTTACAACCATTGTCTTACATTTTTTAGTAAAAGTAAAAATTGCAGGAAAAAAACCAAGAGAATCGGTGATTTTTGTTCCGTTTAAACCCAAAGTTCCACACTTTTAATAAACAGGACGAATATTTTAATTTAGGATTATCATACGAAAAACCCCAGACAGGTCCTGTAAAACCTGTCTGGGGTCACTCTAAAAAGTAGATTCAGTGTTTAAAAACTAGATAACCTTATTGTTGCCATTTTTCTTCCATGCCAAAAATGCGATAACACCAACCATTCCATAGAAGACCACGATTGAAATCGGAAACTGTAGTCCTGCTCCACTGCCATAGGAATGCAAACCTGAAAGATAGTAGTTGACTCCCAGATAAGTCATAAGGACAGAGAGCATGCCAAGCACCGAAGCAAGATTATAGGCAAACCACCCCCTGAAACCGGGAATAAGTCTCATGTGCGAAATAAATCCGTAGAATAATACGCTGATAAGCGCCCAGGTCTCTTTCGCATCCCATCCCCAGTATCTTCCCCACGATTCATTCGCCCAAACTCCTCCGAGGAAGGTTCCGATTGTTAGCAGATAAAGCCCCAGGATCATGGAGGCTTCATTAATATGGGTGAGCTGACTAATCGACAATTGGATACGGCTGCTGTTTGCCTTGGTCTGGAATGCTCCCATGAGCAAATTCACAAATCCAATAATTGCACTTACCCCCAGGAAGCCGTAGCTAGCCGTGATCACTGCAACGTGGATTGCCAGCCAGTACGATTTAAGGACCGGTACAAGATTGGTAATTTCAGGATTCAGCCAGCTCATCTGGGCTACAAACAGTGTAAGCCCGGAGAGTATTGCAGAAACAGCAAGAACCATCGGATTGCTGCGCGAAAAGATAAGACCTGCAAGCATAACCGCCCAGGCAATGTAAATCATTGATTCATATCCATCGCTCCATGGCAAATGGCCTGAAACATAGCCGCGAATGATCAGTCCTAAAGTCTGTAATAAGAAGCCACCAAACAACGCGTAGACGATGTAATTAACTGCCCGTTTATTTAATTTCTTAGCCTTAAGGACAGAATAGAAGAAAAACCCAAACAATGCCAATCCAAGCAACAAATACAAACTGGATAGATTTTTAAAAATATTTATTCGGTTGTAGAATATTTCAAGGCCTTGTTTTGTCTCTCCGGGAATAAGCGATGAACCGTAATGGAGCTGATATCCAAGAATCATCTCAACCGATTTGCCAGCCGATTCAAGATTTCCGTCGCGCAGCGAGTTTACGAAGGTGGGGAACACCTTGGCCACCAGCGCCGAATCAGGACCGAAGCTTGATGGGAAATGGGATATCGGGGTATACCATACCAGATCATTCTTGTCCGGAGAAGGGAAAAACTTGTACATGTCGCCATGATAAACCTGGTATACAACATTTAAACGGTCATCTATCTTAATGACGTTGTTATCGAAAAGTTTTCGGTCGCCCGGTTTTTTCCCAAAAGCAATCTGAACATCATTTGCAAGTTTATAGTTTCCCTGTTGATCAAAAAAATCGTTAAACGATGCTTTTCCTTCGAGGACTCCAAGTTTAGCGCCAATCTGGTCATCAGAGATTGCAATCATCCCTACCTGTTGCCAGTCCTGAGGGTAGGCCAGCATACCAAGGACAACCTGTTCAGGCAATTGCCCGGAGATAGCCTCCGCGCGGGAAACCTTCATCACCATTTCATATGCAAGTGTACTGAACGGCTTTATCCGGCCATCGTGCCCCTGAACCCATACCTTGGCAAAATCTTTGGCAATATCCGGTGAAACGGAATGAGGTTCAAAGGCGCCAGCTGTAAATGCGGTTGTCATAAGGAGCAACAAACCCAATGTTGTACCCGCAGAGGCGCGTTTCATCAGGTTATAAAAATGGCTGTTCTTGTTGAAAATCGATAATAGAATTCCCAGTGCCAGAAGGAAATATCCCAGGTAGGTGATCAGCGTTCCCGGAAGGTCATCGTTTACCGAAAGGATTGTACCCTTTTCATCCATATCGTAGGAGGACTGATAGAATCGGTATCCTCTGTGATTTAATATATTATTCATAAATATCCGGTGATCTTCGTTAATCCCCTTTTCCCGATCAGTCAGGGTAACCAGACTTTCATAAGATGAAGGGCTGTTTGATCCGGGATACCTTGTAAGTGTGAAATTTTTCAGTTTTAATGTAAATGGGAGTACGATCTCTTCGGGTCCGACCCACATCCGGTAATTCACCCCATCAAAAGTTCTGGTATATTTCATCGATTCATTTTGAGCAGAGGTCCAAAGTGTAACCTCTTGTTGTTTTTGACTGTCAGCAAGCCTTATGACAAGTGCATTCTCGCCTGTAGGGGTTCCGTTTCCGGCAGCAGCTTCAGCCCGTGCAGCCTTTAAAAATCGCTTAACAACAATGGAGGTGCTCCCTACCTGATAAATTAGACGTTCGGTGCAGGAAGTCTCCTTACCGGGAGGACAATCCGGTAATTGCTCAGCCTGCATATTGGAGGCGTGAATAACATCATCGGCAGCCATTTTAAGACTATCACCTCTGAGTATAAATCGGACATTGGCAGCGGTGTTAAAGCCGATCGTCACTCCTCCTGCAGCAACCAGCTGACCCATTGTGAGAAGTTCATTTTTCATTCCGCCCCCTGAAGAGTAGACCAATTCGATCATCGGCTCACCCTGACTATTTTCCTGAATACTTCGTTGTGCATCGGCAATGTAACTAACCGATTTTACACTTATCTCTTTCCCCCCTATTTTTAACTCACCGGACAATTTATTTCCGGCAAGGGCTGTCGCCCCGGCTGCGTCAGAAAATCTTTTTTGTTCACCCTGGTATAACGCTTCGAAATTAAACTTCGTTTGATTTGAGACCAGGATATTCGTAGACTCACCTTCGCGGATGTGGACTACCCCTTCGCTCCCAAAATAGCGGGTCACACCGGCCCCTGCAATGATAAGGACAAAAGCAAGGTGAAAGACCCCCATCGAAAGCCGCTTCTTTGAATACATTCTGTGTTTCAAAAAATTGGCAATCATATTGGCGCTCAGAAGGATAAGGATCAACTCAAGCCACCAGGTATTATAGACCATGGCATGAGCAGCTTCTGTACCATAGCTGTTTTCGATAAATGTGCCTGCAGCCAGTGAAAAAGCAAAAAGCAGCAGTAAATTTAAGTGTGCTAATATAGAAAAAAAACAATTGCCGGTAATCCATACCGGCAATTGTTCAGGTTTCCTATCTTTCTAATTCAATAATCTTCGCGCATTTAGAAGGAGCTCCGGTATTCCGGCAGGTTCTTTTCCACCTGCTGTGGCATAAAACGGCTGACCGCCACCGCTGCCATTTACAGCTTTTGCAAGGTCACGAACAATCGAACCTGCATTCATCCCCTTCTCTGTCAATAAATTATCAGATATCATCACATGCACATTGGCCTTGCCATCTATTTCGGCTGCAAGCACAAGAAATAAATTTTCGATCTCCCCCTTGAGCTGAAAGGCAATATCTTTTAGAATAGCTGAATTATCAACCTTGAGCTGTTGTGCAAGAAAATTGATCCCATTAATAGACTCCACCAGATTCAAAAGCTCCCTCTTTAAGTTGCCTGCATTCTCTTTTTCAAATGCTTCAGCCTGTCTGGATAGTTGCTGATATTTAGCAAATAAATCTTCAACAGCCCCTTTGAGATCAGCCGGATTATTGAATAATGCTGAAACCTCCTTTAAGGTTTTCAACCGGGTTTCTACATATTCCTCGGCTTTGCCTGCTGTGATTGCCTCAATCCGTCGCACACCGGCAGAAATAGATCCTTCAGAAAGGATAATAAACTGGCCGATCGTTCCGGTAGATTCGACATGAGTACCGCCGCATAACTCTACCGAATTGCCAAATTTAATAACCCGGACCTTATCCCCGTATTTCTCGCCAAATAAGGCAATAGCGCCCATCGACTCAGCTTCTCCAATTGGAACTTCACGACGTTCGTCTCGCCTTTCGTTAGCCCGGATTAAATCATTAACCCGGTGCTGAATCCTGAGCAGCTCTTCATCGGTAACTTTCTGAAAATGATTAAAGTCAAAACGCAGGGAATCGGGGTTAACCAAAGATCCTTTTTGTTCGATATGTGTTCCAAGCACCTCCCGCAGCGCGTGATCGAGAAGGTGAGTCGCTGTATGATTATTCTCAGTTAGCCTGCGATTTCTGACATTAACACTGGCCTTAAAGATCCCTTCAGGGTTTGCGGGAAGCACTTTTGCCAGATGCACAGTCAGGTTATTTTCTTTAACCGTATCAAAAATTTCAACCTTATTTCCATTTAACTCAATTACCCCTGAATCGCCTACCTGTCCACCCGACTCTGCATAAAACGGAGTTGTATTAAAAACCAGCTGAAAAAACTCCCCTTTTTTCCCTTTGACTTTCCTGTAACGGTTAATCTTAACGTTAGCTTCAACCATATCATACCCAACAAAGCCTTCACCCGCTGCCTGCTGCACCTCGATCCAGTCTCCTGTTTCAAGCTGAGTGGCACTGCGTGAACGGTTTTTCTGTGCCTCCATAGCTAGTTCGAACTCGTCGCGGTTCACTGTTAGTCCCTGCTCGCGAAGTATAAGTTCGGTCAGGTCAAGCGGAAAGCCAAACGTATCATAAAGTTCAAATGCCACATTCCCATTTACCTCCGATCCGTTCTTCTTTTTAGTTGCTTCTATAATGTTGTCGAGCATTTTAATCCCCGTTTCCAGCGTACGAAGGAAGGAATCCTCCTCTTCCCGGATCACATTCACAACCAGCTCCTGCTGTTTGATCAGTTCAGGGAAGGCGCTCCCCATATTGTCAGCCAGAACTTGTACCAACTGGTGGATAAACGGTTTCCTGAAATCGAGAAAAGTGTAACCGTAACGGACTGCACGACGCAGAATACGCCGAATCACGTACCCCGCTTTATTGTTTGATGGCAATTGCCCGTCTGTAATCGCAAAGGATATAGCCCTGAGATGATCGGCGATGACGCGCATCGCGATATCCGCCTTTTCTTCCGCTCCGTATTTCTTTCCGGCAAGGTAACCGATCTGGGTAATGACGCTTTGAAAAACATCGGTATCGTAATTCGACTGTTTATTCTGAATCACCATACATAACCGTTCAAATCCCATCCCGGTATCGACATGTTTTGCAGGAAGTTCTTCCAGCTGACCATTCGCCTTGCGGTTAAACTGGATAAACACGAGGTTCCAGATTTCGATCACCTGAGGGTGACCTTCATTGACAAGATCGCGTCCGCTAATCTTTGCTTTTTCGTCCTCATTACGGATATCCACGTGTATTTCGGAACATGGGCCACAAGGACCTGAATCGCCCATTTCCCAGAAATTATCCTTTTTATTCCCTTTCAGGATACGATCTTCAGGCAAATATTTGCTCCAGAACGCATGCGCTTCAAGATCCATTGGAACGCCATCTTTCTCATCTCCCTCAAAGATCGTCACATAAAGTTTATCGACCGGTATTTTATAGATATCCACAAGCAGTTCCCATGCCCAATCGATAGCCTCTTTCTTGAAATAATTGCCAAACGACCAGTTCCCAAGCATCTCAAACATCGTGTGATGATACGTATCGTGCCCAACCTCTTCAAGATCGTTATGTTTCCCCGAAACCCTCAGACATTTCTGAGTATCAGCAATCCGGGGGCTGTTTGCCGGGGTATTTCCCAGAAAGATATCCTTAAACTGGTTCATCCCTGCATTCGTAAACATCAGCGTCGGATCGTTCTTGACCACCATAGGAGCTGAAGGGACTATCGTATGCATTTTGGAGGCAAAAAAGTCGAGAAATGTTTGACGTACCTGTTTTGAATTCATCTTATTTATTAGTTAAAAAACCTTTAAAATCGTGCTTTACAACGAATAAGGTCTCGATTAAAGGAATATTTGTATAGATTTGTACCGCTTCAACTGCACGATTTTTCAAAATATTTGCAAAATTAGATTATTTCGCTAATTTTGACCATAGTGAATCAAAAATAAAAAAGAGTGAAAGAATATGGGTAAAACCAATTACAGATTCAATCCTGATACATTAAGCTTTGACAAAATTGAGCGCAACATCAAGACATTGGTTAAGCGGATGCTCGGATATTTGTCTACAAGCCTGGTTTCAGGGGTGATTTTCTTCCTGATTTTTCTTCAATTCTTCGATCCTCCAAAAACGAAGCGTTTAAAGCGGCAAAACGAACAATTACTTTCACAATACAACCTGATGAATAAAGACTTCGAGAAAATTTCGAAGGTTCTTGAAGATATTCAGAATCGGGATGACAATATTTACAGGGTTATTTTTGAGGCTGAACCGATCCCTTCAACAGTGAGGATGGCCGGTTTTGGTGGTGCGAACCGCTATTCTAAGCTGGAGGAGATGGACAATGCCGATTTAATTATCAGTACTACGCGTAAGCTGGATATTCTTTCAAAGCGCGTCTTTGTGCAGGCCAAATCGTATGATGAGGTAGCGAAGATGGCATTAAGCAAAGAGAAAATGATTGCAAGTATGCCTTCGATAATGCCCGTTTCGAATAATGACCTTAAACGAACCGCCTCCGGTTGGGGGATGCGGATTCATCCGATCTATAAGATTCTTCGGTTTCATTATGGGATGGATTTTGCAGCAGCTATTGGCACTCAGGTTTTTGCAACAGGAATCGGTGTTGTAAAAGCTGCTGATCGGGAAACAGGTTATGGAAATACGGTGGTTATTGACCACGGTTATGGCTATGAGAGTTATTATGCCCATTTAAGCCGGATAAATGTCCAGATCGGGCAAAAAGTAAGCCGTGGAGATGTAATTGGCTATGTGGGCAGTACCGGAACCTCGACGGCACCACACCTTCACTACGAGGTGAGCAAGAACGGGGTGAAAGTTAATCCTCAGAACTATTACTTTCAGGACCTTTCACCTGCAGATTACGAAAGGATGATCGCTATTTCATCAAACATGGGACAAAGTTTCGACTAAAAACTATCTATCGTGACATTCAAGGAACCGAAATCAGAGAAGCATTACTACTCCATCGGAGAAGTAGCCGTGAAATTCGGGCTAGCCCCTTCCACACTGCGCTTCTGGGAAAAAGAGTTTGACACAATCAAACCTTTTAAGAACAAGAAGGGGGACCGGTTTTATACCCTGGAGGATATCAACCATCTTGCGTTGATTAACCACTTAGTCAAAGAGCGGGGAATGACCCTCAAAGGGGCAAAGGCTAAAATAAAAGAGAATAAGTCCGAGACTGAGAATACTTTCGAAATTGTGCAAAAGCTGCAGCAGATCAAAGGTTTTCTCCTTGAAATAAAGGAATCGTTGTGACCTGATTTCCAAAAACAGCCTTTCTTTGGTTTTACTTTAATCTCTTTTACTAAAAATAAATGCAGCCATGTTAATCAGTGAGATAATCACTTATCTTGAATCTGTTGCACCACCCACTTTCCAGGAATCCTATGACAACGCAGGACTTATTATTGGCGATCCCAAAACAGTCGTTACCGCTGCTTTGTTAACACTTGATGTTACAGAAACGGTCATTGATGAAGCTATTGAAACCGGCTGTGAACTGATTATCGCCCATCATCCTATTCTTTTCAAAGGGATCAAAAGAATTAACGGAAATAACTATGTTGAACGGTGCGTAATCAAGGCGATTAAAAATGATATTGCCATTTACGCCGCTCACACCAACCTCGATAGTGTCATGGGTGGTGTAAATGCAAAGATTTGCGAAAAAATGGGATTAACAAACCTTCGGATCCTTGCACCCGTAAAAGAACAACTCCTTAAACTGGTTACCTTTATCCCTGACAGTCATCTCGAAAAAATCCGAGATGCCCTCTTTGAAGCAGGGGCAGGGGCAATCGGAAAATACGATAAATGCAGTTTTGTTTCACAGGGCACAGGAACCTTTCGGGGGGGAGAGGAAACCAATCCCTATGTTGGCGAAATTGGGGAGTTTCACTTCGAAAAAGAATCACGGATCGAAACCATTATTCCCAGACATTTAAAGAATAATGTAATTAATGCGCTTTTAAAATCCCATCCCTACGAAGAGGTGGCCTATGATATTTACCCACTTGAAAATAAATTCCGCGAAGTGGGCTCAGGAATGATCGGGGAACTTCCCGGAGCTGAGCAGGAGCTCGGATTTTTATCCAGGCTAATTCAGATATTTGGATGCAAAAGTATCCGTCACACCTACTTACTGGGTAAGCCTGTAAAAAAAGTTGCGGTTTGCGGGGGGTCCGGAAGTTTCCTTCTCGCAGCTGCAATCAGCGAAGGGGCAGATATCTTTGTAACAGCAGATATGAAGTACCACGATTTTTTTGATGCAGAGGAAAAAATCGTCATTGCCGATATCGGACACTATGAAAGTGAACAATTTACCAAGGAGCTTTTTTATGAAATACTTATAAAAAAATTTCCTAACTTTGCACTCCGTTTATCGGAAGTAAAAACAAACCCTGTATTGTATCTTTGTGAGCAATAAAAAATTGTAAATTTCAGAATATGCCAGTAAATACTATCAAATCAACTGAAGGGAAAGAGGTTTCTATCCAGGAGAAACTCAAAATGCTTTATGAACTTCAAACAGTTGCTTCAGAAATCGATAAGATTAATACCCTTCGCGGTGAACTTCCTTTGGAGGTTCAGGATTTGGAAGATGAGATTGTTGGATTAAAAACCCGTCTTGCAAACTATAGCGAAGAGCTTAAAAGCCTTAATCTTGCGATTGGAAACAAGAAAACTGAAATAAAAGATTCAAAAGCCAAGATTGATAAATATAAGGAACAACAGGAGAACGTACGCAATAATCGTGAATTTGACTCCCTCTCCAAAGAGATCGAGTTTCAGACACTGGAAATCGAACTTTCGGAAAAGAAAATTCGTGAGTTTACAATCGAAATAAAAAGTAAAACGGACGCTGCAGAAGCATCAGAGAAACTTTTTAAAGAGCGGGAAGAGGACCTGATCCGTAAGAAAAAAGAGCTGCAGGAGATCACTGCAGAAACTGCAGTAGAGGAAGATAAGCTCAAAAGCAAAGTAACCAAGATTGAAAGCATGATCGAAGATCGTCTTGTTATGGCATTTAACAGGATCCGAAAAAATGCACGGAATGGCCTTTCAGTGGTAACTGTCCAACGGGATGCCTGCGGTGGATGTTTCAATAAAATTCCACCACAACGTCAGCTGGATATCGCATCACGAAAGAAGATCATAGTATGTGAGTATTGCGGCAGGATACTTGTTGACAAAGACATCGCAACACCGATCGAGGAGACTGAACATCCTGTTTAATGCGATAAAAAAATAATACAATATTTAAAACCCATCCTGATCCGATGGGTTTTCTTTTTGGTAAAAAACTTCGAAGCCCTTCCCCTTTTAGATTAATAAATGGCATTGCAATATTGACTTTTTCGCTGTTCCGAACCAGCCAGCCGTCCGGAGGCTGGAAGCTAAAACTAAACCCTAAAACAATAGATTATTCATAATCAGATCTATATCCGTATATAATCGGGTTTATCCGGCTTTAAACGTAACTATCCGTTTATTATACGGCAACTACGCTGACTTTGGTTTATCTTTAACAGTAATGTCTTTTTTATTCATTTAAAGATCTGAAATTATGAATTCATTAAAAAACAGTGTGAGACTTATCGGCTATCTTGGGGATGATCCCAAGATCAGAAAGTTTGACGGAGATAAATCGGTTGCAAATTTCAACATTGCAACCAAGGAGAATTTTCGTGATCACGACGGCAACAAAAAGTCGGAAACTACATGGCATAAACTGGTAGCCTGGGGAAGACAGGCAGAACTGGCCGAAAAATACCTTAAAAAGGGGAGTGAAATAGCCGTTGAAGGGAAACTTACAAATCACTCCTACGAAGATAAAAACAAGGAAACTCACTTTATCACCGAAATTGTGGTAAATGACATCCTTCTTCTTGACAAAAAGGAGGTAAACTAAACTTTAGTGGCAGGGTGGCTAATCCGAACATGAACACCAACCCTGTCACTTCCAATTTTCAACTATACAAACCAATAAGAACCAAGAAAAATATAATCTCCTCAATTAAAAACATTGAGTACCCAAAATATTTTTTTGCCACCATCTGTATGACGAAATATTTACATGCAGTTAAAATCATTCCGCCTGCTTCATCGAAAAGGCAATCCGCTTGCGTTCCATATCGACCTCCAGAACTTTGACTTTAACATGCTGATGCAGTTTGACAACCTCAGCCGGGTCGCTGATGTATTTGTTTGCAAGTTCACTGATATGAACCAGTCCGTCCTGTTTAACACCCACATCGACAAAGGCCCCGAAACGTGTAATATTGGTGACAATACCGGGCAAAATCATTCCAACATGCAGATCCTTAATGGTAAAGACACCATCTGCGAACTCAAAAACTTTGATTCCTGATCGCGGATCTAGTCCTGGCTTAGCAAGTTCGGAAAGTATATCATTTAACGTTGGGAGGCCCACCTCCGTATTTACATACTTTTCTACAACCACCTCTTTACGAAGGTTTTCAAGTCCGATCAACTCTTCAACCTTACACTTTCTGTCGGCCGCAATCTTACTTACCAACGCATAACGTTCAGGGTGAACCGCAGAGTTGTCAAGCGGATTTGTACCACCGGATATCCTCAAAAATCCGGCGCATTGTTCAAACGCTTTTGGCCCCATCCTGGGAACCTTCTTCAATTCCGTACGTGCCGAAAACGGGCCATTCTCCTTGCGGTATTCGACAATATTGGAGGCAAGCAACGGACCTAATCCTGAAACGAAATTAAGCAGGTGACTACTCGCCGTATTTACATTTACCCCAACAAGGTTAACGCATGATTCAACAACCACATCAAGTCCTTTTTGCAACAGCTTCTGACCAACATCATGTTGATACTGACCCACTCCAATCGATTTGGCTTCGATCTTAACCAATTCTGCCAGAGGGTCAATTAGCCGACGGCCAATGGATACAGAACCACGCACAGTTACATCATACTGGGGAAATTCATCCCGGGCCACCTTGGATGCAGAATAGATCGACGCCCCATCTTCACTCACCACAAATACCTGAATAGGCCGGTCAAAGGTGATCTTTTTGATAAATGCCTCTGTTTCGCGACTGGCAGTTCCGTCACCAATCGCAATTGCATCGATCTTATAGGTTGCAACCAGGGCAGAAACCTTGCGAATCGACTGACTAACCTCCGACTGCGGCTGATGTGGGTAGATTGTCTCATTGTGAATCAGGTTACCCTGTGCATCGAGACAAACTAATTTGCAACCACTCTTGTAGCCCGGATCGAGCGCAAGGACCCGCTTTTGTCCCAATGGTGCAGCCAGCAGCAGCTGCCTGAGATTTTCAGCAAACACGCGAATTGCCTCGGCATCTGCCTCTCCTTTTGAGGTTCCAAAAAATTCAGTCTCGATGGAAGGTGCCAGTAATCGTTTATAACTCTCCTTTACAGCCATCGCCACCTGAATGCCACTCTCCTTCCGGCTTTTCACAAAATAATTGTCCAGAGCCGCAAGAGCTTTCTCCTCCTCGGGTGCAATACCCAGTTTCAGGAAACCCTCCTTCTCACCACGACGCATCGCCAATAGACGATGGGAAGGGCACCTTTTTAATTGTTCATAGGAATCGAAATAATCCCTGAATTTGACCCCCTCCTCCTCCTTTCCCTTTACGACCCGTGATGATATTACCGCCTCACGTGCAAAAAGATTCCGGACTATAGTTCGCGCACTCTGATCCTCATTGATCCATTCTGCCATAATATCCCTTGCCCCTGCCAATGCCTCTTCCACATTTGGAACGGCATCGTTTAGAAATTGAAGTGCCCTGCCTTCAGGATCAGGTTCGTATTGCTTTATAATCATCCGTGCAAGCGGCTCAAGCCCCTTTTCGCGGGCAACGGTAGCTTTGGTTCTCCGTTTGGGTTTATAGGGCAGATAGATATCCTCCAGCTGGTTCAGATCATAACATTGCTCAATCTTTGCTTTGAGTTCGGGGGACAGCAGATCCTGCTCCCCGATCGTCTTCAGAATAGTCACCTTCCGTTTATCAAGCTCGTCAAGCTGCTCTTTGGCAGCCTGAATATTACCTATCGCCACCTCATCGAGGCTCCCTGTCATCTCTTTACGATAGCGCGAAATAAACGGAACTGTCGCCCCTTCGTCAAGTAAGGTGATTGTATTGGCTATTTGCCTGATGCTGATGCCGAGCCGATCGGCAATAAGCTGGTGATTTTTCTGAACTGTCATAAGCGCAAATCTAACAAGAATTTCATAAATGCGACCACCAGTGGGACAATATTCTAGTGGTTGCAAAACCTGATGAACTTTCATCCAATAACCAAAATATTAACTTTGCATTAATTCAAATTGTGGTATGTTTGATAAAACTAATTATATCAAATATGGATCAAAGGATAAAAAATATTATCGTTGCCCTGGCATTGGTGCTCTTCGGATTTCTGGTGTATTATTTCAGCTATATTGTTACTTATATCCTTATTGCGGCAGTATTGTCTTTAATAGGACGTCCTGTTGTGCGAAAATTTCAGCAAATAAAAGTTGGGAAATTTCACCTTGGGAAGTCGGGGGCCGCTTTTCTAACCCTGCTCACCCTTTGGATTGGGCTGATCTGTTTTTTCGGGTTCTTAATTCCAATGGTGGTATCCGAAGTCGATCAGCTCTCCTCGATAAATATGCAGGAGGTGCTCACCTACATGAATACGGCTATGAGCCAGCTCAAGATTAGCTTCCCTCACTTCGCCTCTTCTATTCCACAGGGTGGAAACCTTGAAACATATCTTGAAGGACAACTAAAAGGGTTACTAAATATGGATGAGGTAAGCCGGCTGTTTGGATCTGTCGCCAACATTTTAGGGAATCTTTTCCTGATGATCTTCTCCGTATCGTTTATCCTATTCTTCTTTCTTCAGGAGGAGGAATTATTCCGTAACTGGATTCTGGTATTAGCGCCAGATAAATATGAATCGCGTGTTTCCGTAGTGATGGACAAGATTGGCAACCTGTTAAAAAGATATATGATCGGGATCCTATTCCAGATCCTAGGGGTGATGATCTTGTCTGTAACCGGGTTTACAATTGCCGGACTAGGATTTGGCCATGCCGTAGTGGTGGGCGTATTTGCGGGTATACTGAATGTAATTCCGTATATTGGACCATGGATAGCCGCAATCTTCGGACTTGTTGTTGCAGTGGCTAATAACCTCAATTCAAGTTTTATGGATGTTACCCTACCATTGATGTTTTGGGTTGTTGTCGTAGTGATGGTTGTCCAATTCATTGACAGCATGATCTTTCAAACTATAATCTATTCACACAGCGTCAAGGCTCATGCACTGGAGGTCTTTTTTGTAATCCTGATGGCAGGCGGTATAGCCGGCATCCCTGGAATGATCCTTGCCATACCTGTTTATACCGTTCTGAGGGTAATCGCAGAAGAATTTTTATCCGAGTTTAAGATTGTACAACAACTAACTCCCAAAGAGAAAAATCCAAATCTGGCCGACAGCTGACGTTACGCCACCATTGCATTAAATACAAGAAAAAGGAAGACCACCAGGGCGTAGGAATTGATCAGGATAAAAGCCTTATGAATTGTTTTTGAATTCTTTTCTCCGAAAAGAAAATGGTGAAAAAGCAGGATAAACCCGAAGTTCATGATTACAATAAGCGTAAACAAAACCGGTTTAAAGTTGAATCCAAAAAACGGGAATAACATCAAAAAGAGGGAGGTCACAACACCCCACGAAAAGACCACCGATTTTATCTGTCCCTCGTTAAGTGATTTTGAGATGGACGAGAAACCGGCCATTTCATACTCCTTACCATATTTAATCATAAGCAACCAGAAGTGCGGTATTTGCCACAGAAAAACAAACACTGCAATAAAAATGGCATTCGGATGAAAAATATAAAATCCGGCAGAGGTCCAGCCCATTAGCGGCGGAACACCACCAACAACGGCACCCGGAATTATTGCCAGCCAGCTGCGTGTCTTTAACGGGGTATAAATTAAATTATAAAATATGATGTTGGAAAGCCCCAGAATCATCGGCAACCAACCATTCAGACTCAATAGTGCCGTACCACAGACGAGTAAAATTGCTGATACAACAGCGGCTGACATCCTGGAAATCTCACCTGCCGGAATAGGGCGGTGACTGGTTCGTGGCATTAACAAATCCCGTTTGCTCTCCTGAATCTGATTGAGTACTGTGGTTCCGGCGGCAAGGAAGAAAACCCCTGCAAAAAGATACACTACAGCCAGACCCGGTGTGCTACCCGTGAGGAAATACCCCGTTGCTGCAGATACAGTTACCATTAACGATAACCGGATCCGGGTTAGCCGAACTAAAACATCAAAATTTTGCTTAATACTATTTTTTTTGTTCACCTGCTGTTTTAAAATAATCTATAATTTTATCCAGGTCTTCACCCTTGATCAAATCCTTATACGACTGCATCAGCCCCTTGTTAAATCCTTTAACAATATCAGCATTGGGTTCCTGAATCGATCTTTTAATGTATTCGGCATTACCTTCCATCTCCTTCTCTCCCTGAGCTGTGATTACAATTCTTTTTGACCCCCACAATCCCTTAAATGAAGGTCCGATAATCTTTGATCCATCCAGGGAGTGACAGGTAAGACAGGCATTGGCCTTAATGATGGCTAGTCCAGGATGTTCAAGACCAGGACCGGAAGCTTTAAGATCTGCAAGCCATTTATTGAATTCAAGACTGTCTACCACGATAACTTTCGCGGTCATCCCGGAGTGAGCCAAACCGCAATATTCGGTACAGAAAATATCAAAAGTCCCCTTTGAAATCGGCTGAAACCACAGATAATTATTATAACCCGGAATCACATCTTCCTTAACCCGGAAGGCAGGGATAAATAATCCGTGATTTACATCCTCTGAAAAGAGATCAAGCTTTACATTCCTGTTAAGCGGAACAACGAGATCTTTTGAAACCTTTCCATTTCCGTAATCAAAACTCCAGGCCCACATACGACCTATCGCCTTAATCGGCATAGCATCCGCAGGCACCTTGCGCATTGGGGCAAAACCTGCCCATCCGAAGTAAAACATGATTAAAACGAGTATCAGCGGGATAACTGTCCAGATGATCTCAAGTTTCGTATTACCATGAAACTGCTGTGGATTTTTATTCTTTTTCCGTGAAAAATGGACCAGGATATAAATGATTAACGCAACTATACCGATCGTAAAGATAAATGAAACGGCGAAGATGAAAATAAACGCCCGGTCTACACCTTCGGCTAAATTGGATGCTCCAGAGAACATTGTTGTCATAGTATGGAAATTATCTGAAATAATAATCAATAAATGTGATCACAATTATTATCGCGAACAGAAGGAAAACCCCTCCAACCATCAAACGCAAAATAAGACTTTCGAATTTGAGGTGCATAAAATAGGTCAAAACAATGGCGCACTTTATTGATGCAAGCGTAAGTGCAACCGCAACTGTAAATGCCCCAAGGTGCGCTTTAATAACAAGGATTGTAATGGTTGTCAGAATTAGCAGGACAAGCAGCACCTTGAAATTAAGTGCATAGCTTGTAATATGGCTTTCGTTGTTACTCATTCGATAAAGCTTAGAAAATCAATTAATAAATACTAAATAATTCAAAATATTTCTATATATATCTACTCTATTTCTTCTATTTCCGGCTTATAAACCGATCGCAAGTTCCTAGTGTAGAAATACAATCAATAGCAGCTACTAAGTAATTAAATAGAGTAATGGAAACAGGAATATCCAGATTAAATCCACCAAATGCCAGTAAAGAGCACCGTTTTCGTGCAATAAAAAGTGCTCTTCATTAATTCGGCCCGATTTAATCTTAAGCATTATAATGGTTAACAAAATTCCACCGACAACTACGTGAAACAGATGCAGTCCAGTCATCAGAAAGTAGAGGCCAAAAAACATAATCTCTCCGTGAGGTAAATTACGCATCACATCAGAACCCGGATAGAGATTGAGTGCAAATTTATGACCATATTCAAAATATTTGTTTACCAAAAAGACACCTGCTAAAAGGATTGTAAAGAATATCAATCCGATAGCCAGATTTTTCTGTTTCTTTTGGATTGCAGTCAGCGACATGGCCACCGTCATACTACTTACAAGAAGTACAACAGTGTTGGTAGCCCCAATAAAGGCATTAAGCTCCAAGGCTGCATGATGGAAATCTTCACCGTATTTGCTGCGCATTACAGCATAAACAATAAATAATCCTCCGAAAAGAAAAAGTTCAGTAAAGAGGAATAACCACATCCCCATCTTTCCGGTATCGCTATCGATATATTCGCTGTGTTCGCTGTGCGCGTTATGATCAGTTGTCGACATAAATATTCGTGTGTTAGTCTGCTGTTTTATTTCGTATGAGGGTTATCAAAAACATAGGGCCCGCGGGTAATCACCGGCACCTCATCAAAGTTCTCATGAGGAGGTGGTGAGGGGATCTGCCATTCGAGGGTTACACCATGCCATGGATTCGCAGGAGCAATAGCCCCTTTTTTCGAATGGTATATAAGATTGGATATCATCGTAATCAGACCTGTAAACAGGATTACGGCACCGATTGTAGAGATCGTCTGACCCAATTGAAATTTTGGATCATAATCGAAATAACGGCGCGGCATACCCTGAATGCCCATAATAAACATCGGGAAATAGGTGAGATTGAATCCTGTGAAAAGAATGCCCCACCCGATGTTAGCCCAACGGATATTATACATCCTGCCATAGATCTTGGGAAACCAATAATGGATACCCGCAAAGAAACCAAAACCCATGCCACCAAAAATAATATAATGAAAATGGGCAACTACAAAATCGGTATTATGTACCTGAATATCCGTTGCAACTGAGCCAAGGGTTAATCCTGTAAAACCACCGATCGTAAATAGGAATATAAAAGAGATTGCATAAAGCAGTGGTGGCTGAAGATCTACTGATCCACCATACATCGTTGAAAGCCAGTTGAATACCTTTATTGCACTTGGTATAGCTACAAGAAAAGTAAGTAACGAGAAGAACCAGCGCGATTCATAACTCATCCCCGATGTAAACATATGATGGCCCCATACAAAATAACCGACAAGGGCGATTGCCAAACTTGAGAAAACAATCGGAACATATCCAAAGACAGGCTTCTGACTAAAGGTAGGGAATATTTCAGTTACAACCCCCATTGCTGGAAGGATCATCACGTACACGGCTGGGTGGGAATAGATCCAGAAGAGATGCTGGTATAAAACCGGATCGCCTCCAAGTTTTGGATCAAAGAAACCAACATGTAAGGTGCGTTCTGCGATGACCATAAGCAGGGTTATCCCCACTACTGGTGTCGCCAAAAGTTGAATCCAGGCAGTTGCATAAAGCGACCAAGGGAAAAGAGGCATTCTGAACCAGGTCATCCCGGGAGCCCGCATTGTATGAATGGTGACAATAAAATTTAATCCCGTAAGGATGGAGGCAAACCCCAATGTAAATGCGGCCGTAAGGGCAATCACCACATTCGATGACGCCTCGGCACTATAGGGAACATAGAAGGTCCAGCCGGTATCTGGTGAATGGCCATGTGCAAATTGGGAATAAAGCGCAATACATGCACCACCAAGGAACAGGTAAAACGAAAAGAGGTTCAGCTTCGGAAATGCTACATCCTTGGCACCAATCATAATGGGAAGCATTATATTCCCGAATACGGCGGCCAACCCCGGAATTACCACAATGAAAATCATGATGATTCCATGGAGCGTAAACATAGCATTGTAGGTCTGGGCTGTCATTATAGTTTCACCTGGTGCAACCTTCTCAATCTTCATCAGTAATCCCAGAACAGCGGCACTTAAAAAGAAAGTGACAATGCAATAAAAATAAAGAAGTCCGATTCGTTTATGGTCGGTGGAACTTAACCACGACCATAAACCGGTCTTGTGATTAAGGTAATTTAGTGGAGCAGTTGGTGTTTGATTATTCATTCTTTGATCTCTTTAGATGATTTTTTTCTTGAAGAAATTAGTAAATAAGCCACAAAAAATAACCCGATGATGAGGGTAAATGACCCCAGCAGGCGCGTAAATTGCAGGGTATAACCCCTGCTTTGAGGATCGTAGGCAAAGCAATAGTCAAATATTTTTGAACTCGTAGGTCGGGCCAGCCCTTTCTGAGCTTCAACAACCGCCATCTTCACATCGAAAGGCAGATACGTTATGCCATACAAATAGCGGGTGATCTTCCCCGAGGGACTAAGCATAATAATAGTCGACGGGTGCGCGAAATCAAGCCCTGTCGGCTTATACCTGAAACCAACGGCCTCAGTGATCTTCTGAATATTCTCAAGTTCTCCGGTCAGATAGTACCAGTTTGCACGATCTTTCTCCTTGATCTTTTGTACAAAATTGAGTTTCTTAATCCTTGCCTTCTCTGGCGTATCCCGTGTATTAAAACTTATCGTAATAATATCAAAATCTTTACCCAGGGACATATCCATTTTACTGATAACATCAGCTACTCCATCGAGCAAAGGGCTACATAAACCGGGACAGTCAAAATAGACAAATGAAAGAATCGTGGGTTTGGTGATCATGCTTCTAAGGGTCACCGTATCATTCTTCTCATTCATAAATTTCAGGTCCAGCGGAATCGTCTCGCCAAGCCTTTCAATAATCCCGATTTCAGTATCACGCTGAACCGGCAATTGAGCGTGGGAGCGTAACCCCACAACACTTATCAGTATTATAAACAATAATATCTCATTCCAAGTCTTTTATCAAAATGTAAACCTCTCTACTTCAAAGACTCTTTCAACGAGAAAAATTGAAAGAGTCTTTTCAGAATTTTGACAGCTAATTTAACCTGTCATAAACTAAGTCGGACTTATTCTGCCGACTCTGTATTTTTTTCGCTGCCTGCCCGATATATTCCCCTAATCTGGAGGAAGACATAGATAATGAAACCCCACGCCCCAAAAACGGCAATCGTATAGGCAAGCAATAACCAGATTGGTGTTTTAGAAACAACATTCCACATGGCCCGTTGTTCATTTAACGGAGGACGGTAAGTCGGAACACCTATTGCAAGGGTGGTATCACGCTTCGCATCACCAAAAGCCTCATTGGAAAGTGCGACAACCAATTGAACCAATCCAGCAGAATCTCCGGGAAGATCCTTCGGGAAATTGAATAGGGCTACCCCGGCGGCATCAGTATTACGCGCCTCATCAACAAGCAGATTACCAAAATAACGTTTGGCAAATAATTTCACTTCAGCGCCGCCAACAGGTAAAATACCCTTGTCTTTTGAAGGTGCTGACAAGGTAGCCTGAATCTGGTTCTGCTCTTTTAGCCAGTTAAGCTTAATATTTACATTCGCAACTGAAGCGCCGCCAGCTGCCTGAGCAGCCACTTCCTGAACATACTTATCATTAAAGCTCCTTACAAAAGAGATCACCTTCCATACGTCGGTCGTCGCAATTGTATTTTTAAACGATGGCATTGTCCCCCTGCCATTGGTAATTTTATATTGCATGGCCCCATCTGAATTTGCCTGCATCCGGACCGAGGACATATCGGGCGGAGGTGGAACCAAAGGTACTGCATTATTCTTTCCGGGCTCACCATGACACGACTTGCAACTGGTCATATAGATCTCAGAACCAGCTTTACGTGAAGCGTCATCGAAAGCAAAGGGACTTTTTCTGGCATCATTTTCAGCCGGAACCACCCAGACCTGAGCCGACAACCGTATGGATATCAGCACAATCAATAGCAGGGTAAAATATCTCTTAATCATAGGTATTATGTTATCGATTATTCTTTGGATTTACTGTCAATTTCATTCTGCTCTTCCGCCATTTCCCAGATTGGAATAACCGGAAAAAACTTCACAAGTACAGTGATAATAATTATTACCAGCAAAAGCGTCCCAATGGTAATCGCAGATTCGACAATGGTTGGCTGATAAACCATCCAGGCTTTGGGAACATGTTGAATAGGGAGAAAAGGATGATCCTGGGTAGGAACCACGATAATCAACCGTTTAAACCAGGCAGCTATCAACACAACGATAGAAATGACAAACATTGAAAGCGGTTTCCTGAAAAATTTAAAAAGCAGCAGTATAATCGGGATAACCAATCCAAGCAGCTGAACACTCCAAAACATAAAGGCCCAATCTCCAACAAAAAGATCTTTAAGGTGGATAGCCTCAGCTGTTTTCATTTTAAATCCGGGTACCAGGTATTCATTAATATTGAAATAGAGGTAAACAATTGAAACGAGTACCAGCAATTTACCCATCATATCAAAATGGTGCTCGGTTAAATACTTATCCAGTTTATAATTTGTTCTTACAAAATACATCATAATCACAACCGCGGCAGAACCAGCAACAAAGGCACCGGTAAGGAAGTAAGGGCCGAAAATCGAGCTGTCCCAACCTGGACGAAGGGTTACGGCAAAGAGCCATGAGGTGACGGTGTGAATAGCAAAGGCTGTAGGGATAATCAGTATTAACATGATCCTAACTGCCTTGAGAAGTATTTGATATTGCTTTGGAGTATGTTTCCAGTTTACAGCGAGGATTTCGTAAGTTTTTTGAAGCCACTTTGGAGTATGCCCCATACGCCCCTTACTGATTGCAAGATCGGGAATTAAAGGTAAAAAATACAATAAAGTGCTAATAACCAGATATGTAGTGACAACTGTGACATCCCAGATAATCGGAGATTGAATCCGGCCATACATAAATACATAGGGAAGTCTTTCAGGTCGCCCCATATCGGAAACAATAACCAAACCTGCAATAGCGGCAAAGGCAACAGCAATGATCTCGGCAATCCTGGCTATTGGTTTCACCCATTTAAATCCAATTAATCCAAGCACCGAACTGATCAACATACCGACAAGACTGGTTGCTACAAAAAAGACGAAATTGGCGATATACATCCCCCAACTGATATAATCCCGAAGACCTGTTACAATCAAACCCTTGTCAAACTGAATGTAATAGGCGTAAATACACGCCAAAAGGGAGATGCCAAGGAAGCCCATCCATACTATAAATCCTTGGGTGATACCCACAGGTCGTAATATATCAGCTGCAATAGAATCGAGTTTTTTGTCATGCAAAAAATCGGTATTTACTTCTGATGCCATAGTTTTGGTTATTTATTTAAAAAATTCAATGTTTTATTTGTCGGAAATGTGGTTTAGAGACCCAGCGTGCAGCGTCTCTAACTGATAATTTGATATTTTAGGTCGTTTCCTGAACCGGATCCTTTTCATCCTTGAATTCGAACAACCTGTTTTTTGGTGGCAGGTAATAAACACGTGGTTTAGTTCCCAATTCGGCCATTAACTGATAACCTGCGTTTACCTTAAGCAATTCGCTCAGGCGGAAAGTCTCTTTAGTCGTTCCATTCGTTACTGCATCCTGATTCTCGTCCCCAAAATAGTAAACCCCGTTAGGACAGGCAGATACACAATAAGGCAATTTCCCTTCGCGAAGACGGTCTGAACTGAATAGACATTTCGTGATTGTCCCCTTACGTTGCGGAACATTGAGTTCAATATTATAAGGTTTCCCTTTATCGCTCTCTGCCATTAAAGGCTCTTCCCAATGGAACAGACGGGCAGAATAAGGACATGCTGCAATACAAAAACGACAGCCAATACACCGTTCATTATCAATCAGTACAATTCCGTCCTGACGTTTAAAGGTCGCATCAACCGGACAAACAGCCACACAAGGAGGGTTGTCGCAATGCTGACAGGGCTTTGGCATAAAATAAGGAGCAGTATGCTCCGATTCCTGCATTACCAGTGTATTAATATGATATTCGTATGGACGCAGGTGATGTGCTCCCTGACACGCGGAGATACACTTACGGGCGTTCCGGCATTTTGAAAGGTCAATGACCATCACGAACCGGTGCCCCTTTAACCCTTCGCGCCCCTGCTTCTGCAACTGGTCAGTATCTACCTTAACATCCTTGATCTGATCGCGGGGAACCTCAACAATGCGATTGTCTGAGGTCAGCACTTTAACCATATCATGGCCGGGTTTTGATTCCTGATACTCGTAACCCGAATAGATCGCAGCTCCTCCGACAGCGGCTACTGCCCCGAATAATCCAAAATTTTTAAAAAATGCACGCCTTGAATTTACGTTATCCTCTTCCCGGCTAGTGTGTTCATGACCGGTACCGTTACTGTTTTGACTCATAAATTTGGTGATATTTAATCAGTTTGTTTACTGCTTCAATCGAAGACTATCAAGTGGAATAGATTTAAGGGAGGCAAGAACATATCCTGAGGTTGTAATGGATTCCCTCATCCGGATTGTGTCAGAAACACCTGGAACATATTCAACATAGGCCTTCCCCTCCCTGAAATTGGCTTTTACATGTTTTACACCCCCGATTGAGCCAAGAGCTGACTGGATTGTCTGTTCGCATCCGGTGCACGACATCCCCTGAATGGATAATTCAAGTGCTGCTAATTTTATATTTTCAATAACC